>ERZ839823.1272-NODE-1272-length-26786-cov-6.219184_pt1 | contig 26786 bp, 21 predicted proteins | sample MGYA00519862_ERZ839823 | MGnify/ENA primary metagenome ERZ839823 (study PRJEB31850, sample SAMEA3708853) | human gut metagenome | biome: human gut; feature: human-associated habitat; material: faeces | place: China | collected 2014 ...
CACCGGCGGCAGCGATAAGGAAGTCACCGTCACCCTGACCCATGCAGACGGAACGGTGACCGAAAAGAAAGAGACACTGTTCGGCGGCGCGGCCAACGTGTCCTTCAGCGGGCTGAAGGCGGGCGTTTATGCTGTGAAGGTCGCTTATACCGGCACATCGAATACCACGCCGTTCAGCGGTTCGGTGACGATTTTCGACGAAAACGCGCAGCCAAAGCCGACCGAAAACACCTATCGCAAGATCGTGGCCAATGCGTCTGTGAACGGCCAGAAGATCGGCGTGCAGGTGACGGATTCGGGCTATAACACCTATGACGCGGCATCGGGCGAAATGAAGGTTCAGCCCAAGACGCTGGTGGTGACGCTCATCGGCGGGCCGAGCACCAAGACCATCAAGACCGATACGGCCTTCGCAGAATTTACCGACCTTCCGGCAGGGCAGTATACCGTCACCGTGGCGTATGACGGTCACGCGGACGCCGCGCTGGAAAGCACGATCAACGGCCTGACGGTTGCGCAGAATACGCAAGCCATCACCGCGACGGCGGCGGCGGGCGTGAAGCGCATCGACGTGGATGTGACGGCGGCCAGCCCGATGAGCGTGGTGGTCACGCTGATGCAGAATGGCCAGCCGAAGGATACCCGCTCGATTGCGGCGGGCGTGGGCAAGGTCAGCTTTGAAAACCTCGCGGCGGGCACGTACAGCGTTTCCGTCAACTACGCGCCCGCGCAGCCCGGCGTTGCGGCGACGGTGATCGACAACCTGAACGTCACCGAGGAAAACGTGAAGATCGCCATCGGCGGCGTAACGCCGGGCGAAAATAAGCTCACCGTCAGCGGCACGGCGAAGCCGAACGAGCCTGTTATGATTTCCACCGTGCCGGACGGCGGCAACACCATCGTCAACGCGGATGCAAACGGCAAATTCTCCGCCGAGCTGGCGCGCACGGCGGGCACCTACACCGAGGTCAGCGCGCAGTATGTCAGCGACGCGGCCAGCCGCGTCACCCTGAAAGGCACGTTCGTCGTCACCGGCACGGTCACAAAGCCTGGGCTGGAGGTGGACGATCTCTACAACAACAGCCTGACCGTCGTGGCCAAGACGACCGCGGGCGTGACCGTCTATCTCAAGACGGGCGATTACGAGCAGACCCTCGTTGCGGATAACCGCGGCATCGTCCGCTTCACCCTGCCGCATACCTATGCGCAGGGGACGCGCTTCACCCTGACCGTCTATTACGGCGCGGGCAACAGCATGTCCTACAACGTGGAAGCGACCGTGGGCGGCACGCCGTATTATAAGCTCTTCAAGCGCGGCAGCCGCGGCGACGGCGTGTATGCGCTGACCAGCCGCCTCTCCGAAATGGGCTACCCGGTTTCCCCGACGGATTATTACAGCGACAGCGTGGCGGCGGCCGTGCGCCTGTTCCAGTCCGCCAACGGCCTGAGCGCGGACGGCATGGCGGGCAAGCTCACGCAGGAGAAGCTCTATTCCGTCAGCGCCATCGGTTATAGCGAGAGCGGCCAGACCTATCCGACGCTGGTGCGCGGCGATCGCGGTATGGCGCTGCTCTACACGCTCCAACAGCGCCTCAAGGATCTGGGCTATTACACCATCCGCGTGGACGGCATCTTCGGCAGCGGCACGCAGCGCGCCGTGCGCTGGTTCCAGTCGGTCAACGGCCTTTCCGTCACCGGCAAGGCGGATAACGCGACCCAGCAGCTCCTCTATTCGGCGCAGGCCAAGGCCGCTTCGGGCTATTCCCCGGACAGCTACGATACGCTTTCGCGCTCCAACCGCTATAAAGCGGCGGTCGTTCCGCTCCAGCGCCGCCTGAAAGCGCTGGGCTACCTGAGCGGCTCGGCGGATGGCTACTTCGGCAGCAACACCTATCGCGCCGTGCGCAATTTCCAGAGCCGCAACGGCCTGAGCGTGACCGGCATTGCCGATTCGGGCACGCAGCAGCTTCTGTATTCCTCCTCCGCGAGACCGGCCTCCGGCTCGTCCTCCTCCGGTTCGGGCTCAAGCACGGGCTACCGCCTGCTGTATTGGGGCTGCCGGGGCGACGCGGTGAAGAGATTGCAGCAGGCGCTGATCGACGCGGGCTACAAGAGCTATGTCCGCTCTGCGGACGGCATCTACGGCCAGTGGACGTATGACGCTGTGCGCGCCTATCAGAAGGACGTCGGCCTCTCCGTGGACGGCATCGCGGGCAGGAACACCCAGAACAAGCTCTACGGAACGAAGTATTGACGGACGAATCATCCATCCGGTTCGCCTCAAGGCCGCCGGGGGTTGAAAGAGAATCATAAAAAAGATGTGAGTCGGCTCTGCGCCTTCCCACATCTTTTTTGATTTGGTCATTGATACTAATTCTTGTTAAAATGGCTTAATCCGCGCACCATCTTTTTCGCTCTGACTTTGCCTCGTTCCGTTCAACGTACCTCCAGTACGCCTCACTTCACTTGGCTTCGTCAGAACAAAAAATCTGATGCGCTCTGTTAAGCATTTTAACTGCGAATTAGTATGAGAAACCATGTGAAGCCCGATCGGATGGGGCGGGAAGCGGGTATCGCTTAGAAGCTCCGTCCGCCGCCGCCGCCGCGGGAAGAACCGCCGCCAAAGCTGCTGCCGCCGCCGCCGAAGCTCCGTCCGCCGCCGCCGCCGCGGGAAGAGCCGCCGCCGAAACCGCCGCCAAAGCTGCCGCCAAAGCCGCCGAACGGGCGGGTGGGGCGAGGCGGACGGGGCGGGCGCGGGTCGAAGCCGCCGCCGCCCATCGGGGGACGCGGGCCGCGCGGGGGACGACGGCGATTGCCGCGGCCAAAGAGCCAGCCCATGAAGAAATAGCTCAGGCAGCCGCCGCGATTCGGCGCCAGCGCGTTAAACAGCACGCAGATGACGATGTAGACAAAGATCACGCCAAGGATGAATTCGAACAAATCAAAGCCCCATTCGTCGTAACCGCCGTAGCCGCCCGAACCGCCGTAGGCGCTGTCGTAGCCGCTGTCGTAGCCGCTGCCGGAAGCGCCCTGCGAGAGGGAGAGCGTCTTGCCCTTTGCGCGGGCGAGATACCGGCATACGTCCTCGTAGAGATTCAGCATGCCCTTGTCGAATTTGTTGTCGGCAAAGTAGTCGATGTTGTCGTCGATCAAATCGCCGCACTTGGAGCCGCTCAGCATGCGGTCAAGCCCCTTGCCCGTGCCGATCTGGATTTTGCGGTCGCCGCGCGCGAGCAGCACGACCACGCCGTTGTTTTCGCCCTTCTGGCCGATGCCCCATGTGTTGATGAGGTCGGTGGCGTAATCCGCCGGGTCCTGCCCGTCGAGGAAATCCACGACGACGGCGACGGCCTGAATACCGGTTGCGTCCTCAAGCGCCGCGCCATACTGCGCGATGGTATCGAGGGTCGAGCCGGAAAGCACCGAACCGTCGTAATCATACGCATAGGCAAATTCGCCCGGCTTTTTCGGCACGGCGGCCGAAGCGCCGACGGCCAGCGCCAGCATCAAGGCCAGCGCCGTTACGAGTGCCCAAACTTTTTTCATTGCGTTTCCCCTTTCTGGTGATTCCCCTCTTGGGCGGCGTTCTTCGCCGCCTGTTCTTCTTCCATGCGGGCGCGCTCGTCTTCTTCCTCGATGCGCGCGTAGAACCCGCCGACATGGTGCGCGATCATGTGGCCGGCAAAGCCGACGGCCGCGACCGCGACCACCGCGACGATGGCCAGCGCGGCGAGCGCCTTGGGGGAGTGCTTCGCCGCCTCCATCGCGATTTGCAGATTTTCAAGGCTCAGGCCGGAAAAAATGCTCACTTAAATGCCCTCGTACATGTCCGGCTCAGCCAGCAGGAACTTGGTCGGCAGCTTTTCATAGAGCTTTTCCGCCTTTTCGGCCTTCTGGTTATACGACCGCGCCTCCTGACGCAGGAAGCTGCCCTGTTCGGCGAAGGTATCCGCCGCGCGGGTGAGCATCCGCTCGTCCTCGGCGCTGGTCAGGGTCGCGTCATCCACAAGCTGGCTGACGGCGACGGTGAGCTGCTGATCCGCGCGGCTGATGTCGCGGGCGGTCTTGGCGCTCTGCATGGCCTTGATGGCGCTGCTCACGTCGTCGAGCGTCGTCTGGCTGACGCTGCCGCGCTGGGCGACGGTTACGGCGTTCTGCGCGGCGCTGATGCGATCCTCCACGATGGATTTCACATCGCCCTGACGGATGAACGCCTGCGGCGTTGCGTTTTGCAGCGCGCGGAAATTGCCGATGGGCAGCGCCAGCGCGAGCATCACGACCAGCGCGGCGACGCCCGCGCCCTGCGGCAGGGCGGCCAGCCCCTTGGGCGCTTCCTGCTTCGGCTGCTTCTGGTGCTGCGGGTTGCCCTGCGCCTGTTTCGGCGCGGATTGGGTCGCGTAAGCGGGCATAATCAAACCCCTCTTTCTGCGCTTTGCTCAGCGCGGCGGATTTTTTCCTGTTCGGAAAGCGACTGCTCGATGTCGGCCAGCTCGGCCAGCAGGGATTCGGCGGTCTGCTGCGCGCGCTGCCGGTCGCTGTCCGCGTCGGCGGCGGCATAGGCCTTCGTCTGTTCGGCCAGCTCCCGCGTGCCGCGCCTGACGTCGCGCGCGGCCTGCTCACCGACGCGCCTTTGCATCGTCAGCGAATCGGTGGCGCGGGCGAGACCGAGCGCCGCGGCCATCTGGCTCTTCCAGAGCGGGATGGTCACTTCCAGCGCGGCCTGCAAGCGGGAGCAGGTCGTCTCGTCGCTGGCCTGAACGGCGCGAATCTGCGCGGCGAGCTGGGTGGAGGCGACCTGCGTGATGCGCAGATCCTGCACACGCCGCTCCATCCGGGCGACGTTCTGCGGGCTTTCGCCCCGCGCCCTTGCCTGCGCAACGGCTTCGTCGCCGACGACGATCAGCGAGCACAGCTCGCGGTAAAGCCCCTCGTTGCGCTCGTACAGGCGATCCAGCAGCGCGCTGTCGCGCATGAGCGCAACGCGGCGGTCGGTCATCTCGTCCGCGCAGGCGTTGATTTTGGGGATGGCCTTTTCATAAGCGGCCTGCACCTCGGCGAGCGGCGCGGCGCCGCCGAACACCCGGCGGAAGAGCCCCTTGGCCTGCGCCGTGAACGAGCAGGCCTTGATCTGCTCGGCCAGCGTCTGCATCACGCTTTCCAGCGGCTTGATATCCTGCCGGAGCATCTGCTGGAGCGCGATATCCGAAAACGCGCCCATTTCCTTCTGCGCCCGCGCGCCGAAGCCCATCACGGCGGCGTTGTCGCTCAGGTCGATGCGCGCGGCCATCGCCTCGATGCGCCGCTGCATATCGGGATCGAGCTGCCCCTTCTGCGGGATTGCGCCCTGCTCGGGCACGAGCGCGAATCCGGAAAATTCACCCATTTACTTCTTTTCCCCCTTGGCGAAGAGCGAGGCGAAGGGGTCGTCCTCCTGCGGCGCTTCCGCTTCCTTGGCGGCGGGCGCGTCCGGCTCGGCGGTCAGACCGTCGGATTTAAGCATATCCGCCAGCACGTCCATTTCGCTTTCCAGATTGATGAAGCGGAACTCGTTGAGCGCGTCAAGCTGCTTGTGAAACGCGGATTGCACTTGCTCGACGGCCTTGGCGATGCGCGCGGCGATGTCCGCGCTCTGCCCGGCGCTGACCTCCGCTTCCAGCGCGGCGCGGGCGCTTAGGAGCTTGAGCGTCGCGGGGAGATAGTAGCGCAGGAACGTGCGAAGCTGGGAGAGCATGTTCGGCTGTTCCTCGAGCCGCTGCAAAATCAGGCGGCAGGTCGCCTCGATATCCTCGATCTGGCGGGAAAGCGCCGGGTCGGCAATCGCGTCGTTGGCGGCGGCAATCTGATCCAGTTGGCCGCGCGCCTCGCGGATGAGCGCGTCCACCTCGGCGTTGCCGGATTTCGGCGCGGTTTCCACCTCGATCACGCGATCCGGGTATTTTTTCCGCCCCAGCGCGTAGCCCGCCGCGCCGACGGCCAGCGCGACCGGGTAGCTGACCAAGGAGCCGATGCCCATCGTCAGCGCGACGGCCATCACGCCCGCGCCCGCGAAGACAAACGGCGCGCCGGAGCGAATCGTCTTTTTTTCCATCCCCCAAAAACCTCCCTTTATCGTCCGCCTCCGCCCGCTGTATCAAGGGGAGAGGCGCTTGTCATCTTTATGCTTTAATCCTCGTCGTGCCGGAACGCGGCGTTGGTGTGCACCTGCGTCGGCATCGCGCCGTAGCTTTGCCACTGGGTGACAAAGGCCTCGTCCACGTCGAAGCGAACCAGCACCGTGCCGCCCGCCGGAATGCCCACGTCCTGGAGCGTCGTGCCGTCCGAATAGAGCATCGCGCCGCTGTCCGTATACAGGCCGATGGCCACGGTCGGGTTATAGGCGTCCATTTCCGTCGGATTGGTCAGGCGGCAGATCACGCTCATGTCGCCGGAGGCGTCCCGAACGATTTCCGAAACCGCCGAAAGGTCGTAATTGGCAAACGCCGCATCCACCGGCAGATAGGTCAGGTTGTAGGAAATGCCCGTGATGGAGGGAACGACGGGGTTGCCGTTTTCATCCGGCTCGAAGGAAACGATGTCAAACAGATAGCCGTCCTCGCCGGGGTTGAGGAAGTACGGCCAAATCTGCGCGACCTCGCTGGTGGAGAGCAGCGTTTCGCCGCTTTGCAGGTCGAACGTGCCCCGATCCAGACAGATCACCGTCGAGGCGTTGTTGTGCACCTGCGCGAAGCAATACGCCAGATAGTAATTCCCGCTCTGCACGATGTTGCAGGAGGATTGAACGATGACGCCCTCGCTGTCGCCGAGCGCACAGGCGGGCAGAAGCAGCGCCAGCAGCAGCGCGGCAAGCCATTTTTTCATCAGGAAGACCTCCGTTTTTCATAGTGGGTTTTGGCCAAGGCGCAGGCGGCGTCAGGCCACTTGTTTGTAGAAAGTATATCATGTTTTGGGTGGGTCTGCAAGTTGACCACGCCCACAATGTCGCCGGAAACGCATGAAAACCTCATCAGGTGATGTATTGTGTCAGAAAAAATATACGGGGTGTGCCGTTGTATGCTATAATGATGCGAAGAACATGCACCGGGGGAGGAAATCACCATGCCGAAATGGACAGAGCAGCAGCGCGACGCCATCGCCGACCGGGGGCACAGCCTGATCGTCTGCGCGGCGGCAGGCTCGGGCAAGACGGCCGTGCTGGTGGAGCGCATCGTGCAGCTCGTGCGCGAGGGCTGCCCGATTGAAAACATGCTGGTCGTCACGTTCACCAACGCGGCGGCGGGCGAAATGCGCCAGCGCATCGGCGAGGCGCTCGGCAAGGCCGCGCGGGAGGAACCGGCGCTGGGCGAACAGGTGATGGCGCTTTCCCGCGCGAGCATCTCCACGCTGCACAGGTTCTGCGGCAACCTGCTGCGCGAGCACTTTCAGGCGCTTTCCATCGACCCCGGCTTTCGCATCGGCGACGAGCAGGAGTGCGGCGTGCTCAGCCATCAGGCGATGGAGGATGCGATGTATAGCTGCTACGAGGTGGGCAGCGACGCTTTCCTTGCGGCGGACAGGTGCTATACGCAGGAGGAACTGAGCGAATTGGCGTTCGCGCTGCATCGGTTTATGATGACGCGCCCCGATCCGTGGGCGTTCCTCGCGCGCGCGCAGGAGACGGTGCGCCTGACGGGCGAGGCGTTTGAACAAAGCCCCGCCGCGCGGCTGCTGGCGGATTTTGCGGGGCGCAGGCTGGAGCGCCTCTGCGCCAACGCGCGGGAGACGCTGGCGCTCTGCGAGGGGGAAAACGGACCGCTGCATTACGCGGCGGCCTGCGGCATGGATGTGCAGCTCACGGCGGATCTGGCCGCGGCGGCGGCGGACGGCTATGCCGCGCTGCACGACGCGCTGCACGGCGTGACGTTCGCGACGCTGGGGCGAAAGAAAAAGACGGATCTGTTCGACGAGGATATCGCCGACCGGGTGAAGACGCGGCGCGACGCGCTCAAAAAGGCCGTCGCGGATGTGCAGACGGCCTTTGCGCTGACGCTGGAGGACGCGGCGGCGGATATCCGCATGACGGCCGCGCCGCTGGACGGGCTGGCCGAGCTGGCCAAGACATACGACGCGCTCTACACGGCGGCCAAGCGCCAGCGCGGCATGATGGATTTTAACGACCTCGAACACAACGCGCTCGCGGCGCTGGCGCTGCCCGAGGTGCGCGCGTCGCTCCGCGCGCAATACCGCTATGTGTTCATCGACGAATATCAGGATTCCAGCGCGATTCAGGAGGCCATCGTCGGCAGCTTTGCGCGGGAGGACGGGCTGTTCCTCGTCGGCGACGTGAAACAGAGCATCTATCGCTTCCGGCAGGCCGAGCCGTCGCTGTTTTTGCAAAAGGCGGCGCGGTTTGATTTGCCGGAGCGCGAAAAAGAGCGGCGCATTGATTTGCAGAAAAACTTCCGCTCCCGCGCGAACGTGCTGGAGGCGGCGAACGCGGTTTTTGGCCGCATCATGCGCGCGGAGGAGACGGAAATCGAATACGACGAGCGGGAAAAGCTCTTCTGCGGCCTGCCCGCGCGGGAGGACGACCCGCCCGTGGAGCTGCACGTGCTCTATCAGCCCGGCGAGGACGGCGCGGAGGAGGACGAGAACGCGGAGCGGGAGCTGGCCGCCGTCGAGCGGGAGGCGAAGGTTGTCGCCGCGCGCATCCGCGAGCTGGTCGGCACGCCGTTTTACGACGCGAAGACCGAGACGGAAAGGCCGCTGCGCTATCGCGATATGACGGTGCTGATGCGCGCGGTGCGCGGGAGCGCGCCGCTGGCCGCGCAGATGCTGGAATCGGAGGGGATTCCGGTGTTCTGCGACGCGGGTGAGGGGTATTTCGATATCCCGGAGATTCGCGCCATGACGGCGCTGTTGCAGACCATCGAGAACGGCGCGCGGGACGAGCCGCTGCTCGCCGCCCTGCGCGGCCCGGCGCTGGGGCTTGAGGAGAGCGAGCTGGCGCAGATTCGGATTTATACGCCGGACGTCAAAACGCCCTACCATGAGGCGGTGCGCCGCTATCGCGAGGAGATGGACGACGCGCTGGCCGAAAAGCTGCGCGCGTTTGAGGCAAAGCGCGCGCGCTGGCGGCTCTGCGCGCGCAATCAGGGCGTGGATCGGCTGATCGAGCGCATCTATGCCGAAACGGGCTTTCTGGCGCGGGCGGGCGCGCTGCCGGGCGGCGCGGCGCGACAGGCGAATCTGCACCTGCTGACCGCGCGGGCGCGGACGTTCGCCAGCACGCAGGGCGGCTCGCTCCATGCGTTTTTGCGCTATGCCGAGCGGCTGCGCGCGGGCGGCGACAGCATGAGCGCCAGCGCCATCGGCGAGAGCGAGGACGTGGTGCGTATCATGACGACGCACAAGAGCAAGGGCCTTGAATTTCCGGTCGTTTTTGTGCTGGCGCTGGGGCGGCGGATGAGCGGGCAATCCCTGCGCGCGCGGGTGCTGATGGATGCGGAGCTGGGCGTGGGTCTGCCGTGCGTGGACACGGAGATGAACAGCGAACGCGACACGCTGCTGCGCCGCGCGATTCGCGTCAAAGCGCAGCGGGAGCAGCTCGCCGAGGAGGTGCGCGTGCTCTACGTCGCGCTGACGCGCGCGCGGGAGCGGCTGATTCTGGTCGGCAGCGTCGCCGGGGATAAGCCGCCCGAAGCATGGCGGGGCGCGGACATTTCGCAGATGCACACCGGCCTTGACATGATCGCGCCCGCGCTGATCGAGGCCGGGGCGAGCCTGACCATCCGGGAAGAAGCCGTTCGGCTGGGGAATTCCGCGTGGCGCGTGTTCGCCCATGTCGGCGGCGCGGCGGGCGAACTGCCCCGGCGCACGGAAGACGTGGTGCTGCGCCTGTTGGCCGAGCTGGCCGCCGCGCCGAAGGACGAGGCGCTGACCCGCCTGATGAATTTCAAACCGGGGGTCAGAACCGCCGTGCGAAAAACGACGGTCAGCGCCGTATTGCGCGATGAAAAGCGCGCCGCGCAGGAGGACGAGCCCCTGCCCGATGCGCCGCTGATGCGCCTGCCGCGCTTCATGGAGGAGCAGCAGATGACCGGCGCGCAGATCGGCACCGCGTTCCACCGCATGATGCGCATGCTCGATTTTGACGCGCTGCGGGCGACGCGCGACCTCGCGGCGGAGATCGACCGCCAGCGCGCGGCGTTGCTGGAAAAGGGCGTCGTCAGCGAAAACGAGCTGGCCGCCGTGCATCCGCGCCTGCTCGTGCGGCTGTTCGCCTCGCCGCTGGGTGTGCGCATGCTGGCCGCCGGAGAGCTGCACCGCGAATGGGCGTTCACCTATCGCCGGGAGACCGAGGGCGGCGCGCAGCTTTTGCAGGGCGTGATCGACTGCTGCTTTATTGAGCGCGGCGCGTGGGTGCTGGTGGACTATAAGACCGATGCGGACGCGGCCGGGGCGATTGAGCGCCATCGGCCTCAGCTGGCGCTGTACGCGCAGGCGCTCGCGGGCATCACGGGCAGGCCGGTGCGCGAGCGCGTGCTGTATCTGGTTCGGGCAGGGACGGGGTATCAGGTGTAAACATGATCTATCAAATCGATAGAAGAATGGATAAGCGGAAATAGGAAATTTCCGGCCGCCCGCGAAGGGCGGCCGTTTGAATGGGGTTAATATTAAATCTTTCTTAAATCCCGTTTCATTCCCCGTTTTTGCCTTGACATTGCCGCGAAATCGCGGTATTGTAATCATGGCTCAAAGGGGATGCGGAAACGCAAACCATCGGATCGGCATGATCCAGCATATTTTCGGAGGTGAACGACGTGGACGACTATCCCAGTAGCCTTGCGGGCAAACCCCGAGAACGACGGAAACAGGCTGCGTCGCTCCTTCCGATTCACGCATAAAGCGGATTTGTAAAACGGAAGCGCGCGGTCTGTTGCCGCGCGCATTTTTATGCCGTTTTTGGGGCAAACCTGCATTTTTCGCAAAGCAAAACGACGAAAAATGAATAGGAGGAATCCCCCCATGGAAGAAGAAATCCGCAAGGAATTTATGGAAATGATCAAGCTGCTGGACGAAGGCAAGCTCCAGGAGTTTAAGCAGAAGGCGACGGAATGTCCGCCGGTGGATATCGCCGAAGGGCTGGAGGAAATCGAAGACGAAGGGCGCGTGCTGCGTGTGTTCCGCATGCTGCCCAAGGATATCTCCTCCGACGTGTTCTCCTACATGACCAGCGAGCAGCAGCAGCTCATCGCCGAAAGCGCGACCAACGCCGAACTGAAGGCGCTGGTGGACGATATGTTCATGGATGATACGGTGGACTTTCTGGAAGAAATGCCCGCCAACGTCGTCAAAAAGGTTTTGCAGAACGCCGACGAGGGCACGCGCAAGACCATCAACCAGTTCCTCAATTATCCGGAAAACAGCGCCGGAAGCCTGATGACCATCGAATATGTCGATCTGCACGATTATTTTACCGTGCGCAAGGCGATGGATTACATCCGCCGCACGGGCATCGACAAGGAGACCGTCTACACCTGCTACGTCATCGACGACCAGCGCAGGCTCGTCGGTCAGGTTTCCCTGCGCAAGCTGATTATCGCGCCGGAAAGCGCCTGCATCCGCGATATCATGGATACCAATATCGTCAGCGCCGCCACCACGGACGATCAGGAAGCCGTCGCTGACGATTTCCGCCGTTACGACCTGACCTCCATCGCTGTCTGCGATAAAGAGGGCCGCCTCGTCGGCATCATCACCATCGACGATATCGTTGACGTCATTCAGGATGAGAACACCGAGGACATCAAGAAGATGGCCGCCATCATCCCGAGCGACGAGGATTATATGAAAACCAGCGTCTGGAGTCTGGTGGCGCACCGCCTGCCGTGGCTGATGCTGCTGATGATCTCCGCGACGTTCACCTCGACCATCATCACCCATTTTGAAACGCTGCTCTCCGGCGCGGTGCTGCTCACCGCGTTCATCCCGATGCTGATGGACAGCGCGGGCAACTCCGGCAGCCAGACCTCCGTTACCGTCATCCGCAACCTTGCGCTGGGCGAAATCGAGCTGCGCGACTGGCCGCACGTGCTGGCCAAGGAAATCGGCGTGGCCGTCGTCTCCGGCGCGGCGCTGGCGCTGGTCAACTTCCTGCGCATCATCATTTTCACCAGCACGAGCATGATGATCGCCGCCGTGGTGTCCGTGACGCTGTTCTGCACCGTCATCATCGCGATGATCGTCGGCTGTCTGCTGCCGATCGGCGCGAAGAAGCTTGGCTTTGACCCGGCGGTGATGGCCAGCCCGATGATTACCACCATCGTGGACGCCTGCTCGCTGATGATCTATTTCCTCATCGCCACCTCGATGCTGGGGCTGTGAGAAAAATATTCCCCGCCGATAGACGACAAGGCCTCCCGTTGCCGCGCTTGCAGCGCCGCAGCAGGAGGCCTTTTTGTGTATGAAAAATGGCGTAAACCGCCCGCGTGTGCAAGGCTTTGACGCTTTGCAGACGCGGGCGGAGGTGAATGAATTCGTTTACACCCCGAAGCAGGTGAACATGACGGCCAGATAGGCGATGTACAGCCCGCCGATGAGGAAGCCCGTCCAGCGCTTGAACCGGCCGCTGACCAGCGCGGGCACGATGGCCGCCGCCGTGACGATCAGGCAGGCCGGAATATCCAGCAGCATGCCCTGACGCTCAACCAGCATCGCGCGCCCCTGAATCAGCGAGCACAGGGGCATAATCAGCGTCAAATCCATGATGTTGGCGCCGATGATGTTGCCCACGGAGAGCGAGGATTCCTTTTTGCGGATGGCGGTGAGGGTCGTCACCAGCTCCGGCAGGGAGGTGCCGATGGCGATCATCGTCGCGGCAATGATGGAATCCGGCACGCCGATCATCTTTGCCAGCGCGGAGCCGTTGTCGATCAGGAGCTGCGCGCCGAGCACGATGGTCGCCGCGCCGAGCACAAAGCCGAGCAGGTTGCGCGCCAGCGCCTTGCCGGTCATCTGCGGGCGGTTTTCCGCGTTCTCCGTGCCGTGCTCGCGCTTGCCTGCCATCAGGTTTTCCGTGAGGAACGCGGCGAAGAAGAGCAGGATGACGGCGCTCTGCGCGACGGAGAGCTGGCCGTTGCGCGTGAACGCGAACAGCACGGCGATCGTCGCCAGCAGCAGCGAGGCCTTGAAGCCGAACTGCTTGCGCGTCATCAGGCAGGGCATGCAGACCAGCGACAGGCACATAATCAGGCCGGTGTTCGCCGTCACAGAGCCGACCGCGTTGCCCACGGCGATATCCGCGTTGCCCTCGAGCGCCGCAAAGACGGAGACGAGCATCTCCGGCAGCGTGGTGGCGAAGCTGACGACCGTTGCGCCGACGATGAATTTCGGAATACCGAAGGCTTCCGCGATCCACGTTGCGGCGTCCACGAACCAGTCGCCGCCCTTGATGATAAAGACCAGCCCGGCCGCAAAGAGCAGCAGGACGGTGAAGAGGTTGGAGCCCGTAAAATTGATGGCCATGACGATTCTCCCTTTCCTTAAACAAGCGGTATAGGCATTTGATCGTACAAAAAAAGACTTTCCGCACCATCAGCCTATGTGATGTGCTAAAAGTCTCATTACCTATTTTTGGATAGGCGCATGACCACCGGTGGACGAGCCGGGGCTTGTTGACCATGCCTTTTCAACTACTCCCTTTTAACGGGGATCAGCATAGCACAGGCGGGGCGCGTTTGTCAATCCGTTTGCGCTTTTTTGCGGGGGATAACGGTTAGTGCGTCATAACAAAAGCGAGGAAAGCCTTTTCCGCAAATCGTCAAAAAGGAGCGGGATTTGCGCTTGACAGATGAGATCAATCTGTCTATAATTGAAATGTTCAATTTTGAAATATCGTTTTGAAGGGAAGGGGACGACGGAAACATGATGACCGCGTCGCAGTTTTATGTGATGGCGCGCCGTCTGGAGGACGCTTACGCCGCGCAGATGCGCTCGCTCTGCAAGGAAACCGGCGTCGCGCAGACCGCGATGGATATCCTGCTGTTTCTACACAACAACCCCGGCTACGATACCGCGCGGGATATCTGCACCTGTCGCCAGCTCAAGCCGGCGCTGGTTTCGCTCTACATCGAAAATCTGGTGCAGCTCGGCTTTCTGGCGCGCGAGGGCGTGCCGGAGGATCGGCGCAAATGCCGGCTGGTGCTGACGGAGGCGGCCGCGCCCGTGGTGGAAAAGGGGCTGGCGCGGCAGGCGGCGTTCACCGCGCGCATGCTGGAGGGGCTGTCGCCCGAGGAGCTGGCAGCGGGGCAGCACTGCCTGAGCGTCATCACGGAAAACATTCGAAACATCAACGAGAAAGGATCTGTTTGATATGCAAACCAGAGATCAGGCGTTTTTGGGCACGGAGCCGGTCGGCAGGCTGCTGATGCGGCTGGCCATTCCGACGGTCATCGCCCAGTTGGTCAATATGCTCTACAACATCGTGGATCGCATCTACATCGGTCACATCGCGGGCATCGGCAGCCTCGCGCTGACTGGCGTGGGCGTGTGCATGCCGATCATCATGATCGTGACGGCGTTCGCGGCGCTGGTCGCCTCCGGCAGCGCGCCGCGGGCTTCCATCGCGATGGGACGCGGCGATCACGACACGGCCGAAAAGCTGCTGGGCGGCAGCTTTTCGCTGCAAATCGCGATTTCGCTGACGCTGACGGCGGTGCTGCTGCTGTTCGGCCACGAATTTCTGCTGGCCTTCGGCGCGAGCGAAAACACGATTGAATACGCGGACAATTATCTGAACATCTACGCCTTCGGCACGCTGTTCGTGGAGCTGACGCTCGGCATGAATTCGTTCATCACCGCGCAGGGCTTCGCGACGACGGGCATGATGACCGTGCTCATCGGCGCGGTGTGCAACATCGTGCTCGACCCGATTCTCATTTTCGGCCTGAACATGGGCGTTCGCGGCGCGGCGCTGGCGACGGTGATTTCGCAGGGCGTTTCCTGCGTGTGGGTCGTCAGCTTCCTGATGGGGAAAAAGACGAGCCTGCGCCTCAAGGCGCAGAATATGCGCATCGACATGAAGCTCCTCGCCCCGTGCATCGCGCTCGGCCTGTCCGCGTTCATCATGCAGAGCACGGAGAGCATCATCTCCGTCTGCTTCAATTCCTCGCTGCTCAAATACGGCGGCGATATCGCCGTCGGCGCGATGACGATTCTCACCAGCGTGATGCAGTTCGCGATGCTCCCGCTGCAGGGGCTGGCGCAGGGCGCGCAGCCGATTTCCAGCTACAACTTCGGCGCGAGAAACGCCGCGCGCGTCCGGCAGACGTTCTTCGCGCTGCTCAAGGCCAGCCTGACGTATTCGGTCATCCTCTGGGGCGGCATCATGCTCTTCCCGAAGGCCTTCGCGGGGATTTTCACGCCGGATGCCGAGCTGCTGGCCTTCACCGCCAAGGCGCTGCGCATCTATTGCGGCGCGCTGTTCATCTTCGGGATTCAGATTGCCTGCCAGATGACGTTTGTTTCCATCGGCAACGCGCCGTGCTCCATCATCGTGGCCATCCTGCGCAAGTTTGTGCTGCTGATTCCGCTGATCTTCATTCTGCCGCACATCCTGCCCGACCAGACGATGGCCGTCTACACCGCCGAGCCCGTCGCCGATACGCTCGCCGTGATCTTCACCATGGTGATGTTTGGCACGCAGTTCAGAAAAGCGCTCAAGAAGCTGGAAGAAGCGTAAACAAAGAAAGCAAAAGCGTCGCGAACAAGGCGGCGCTTTTTGTCTACAGTCTGGGGGCGCGCGTTGCGCGCCCGTTATCGGAATGTGTGCAAAATTCCGGATTTGCTCATTTATAGATAATGATAGAAATGCTTCTTGCGATCAATCAGCCACAGCGACAACAGGCAGGCCAGTCCCTCGGCAACCAGCGTCGCATACCAGATGCCGTCCACGCCGAATATTGCGGGCAGGAGCAGAACGCAGGCCGCCTGAAACACCAGCGTGCGCGCGAACGAGATGACCGCGGAAATCAGGCCGTTGTTCAGCGCGGTGAAGAAGCCGGAGGCGAAGATATTGAGGCCGGAAAGCAGGAAAGAGAAGGAGAAGATCGAGAACGCATGGCGCGTCAGGCAGAGCAGCCCTTCGTCGTAGCCGACAAAGATTTTCGCCAGCGGCGCGGCCAGACCGAGCGCAAGCATCGTCAGCGCGACGCCGGTTATGCCCATCAGCGTCAGGCTTTTTTTCAGCATGTTCTTCAGCTCGTCGTGGTGACCCGCGCCGTAGTGATAGCTGACAATCGGCGCGCAGCCGATGCTGTAGCCGATGGCTGTACCGATGAAGATGAGCTGCACATACATCAGCACGCCGTAAGCGGAAACGCCGTCCTCACCCAGCATGCGCAAAAGCTGCATGTTATAGAGCATGGAGACGAACGACGTGGAAATGTTGCTCATAAACTCGGAAGAACCGTTTGCGCAGGCATGGAGGATGGGAGCCGCCTCAAATTTGAAGGGAGCGAAGCGAAGCGGAAGATCCTTCCGGCGGAGGATATACACCGCCGGAACGACGCCGCCGATGCATTGGCCGATGCCCGTCGCCAGCGCCGCGCCCGCCAGCCCCCAGCGGAAGACCGCGATGAACAGCGCGTCGAGCGCCATGTTCGCCACGCCCGCCGCGACAACGACCAGCAGCCCCACGCGCGGCCGCTCGGCCACAACGAGGAAGCTCTGGAACACGTTTTGCAGCATGAACGCCGTCGTAAACGCAATGGTGATGCGGCCGTAAAGCACGCAATCCGCCATGATGTGCTCGCTTGCGCCCATCAGCCGGGCAATTGGGCGGATGAAGGCGATGCCCAGCGCGGTCAGAATCAGGCCGGTGACGACCACAAAAGCGATCATCATGGTGAAAATGCGGTTGGCTCTCTCCGTGTGGCCGCAGCCCATCTCCTTGGCAACCAGCGCGCTGCCGCCCGTGCCGAGCATGAAGCCCGTGCCGCCGAGCACCATGATGAACGGCATGATGAAATTCAGCGCCGCGAACGGCGTTTTGCCGACGTAATTTGAAACGAAGAACCCGTCCACTACGCCGTAAATGGAGGTGAAAATCATCATGGTGATGGAGGGCGCGACGAAGCGCAGCAGGCGCGGATAGGTAAAGTGATCGGAAAGCTGAATGTGCGGATTACTCATGGCTTTTCTCCTTGCCGATGGCGCCAAAATGCAGGGAAAGCGCTTCGTTGTAGCGGCGCGTGAGGGTTAGGAGCTGCGCCTGCTCCTCGACGGAAAAATCGAGCAGCGCTTTTTGCTCGCTTTCGATGACAAGATCGACGGTCTGTTCCGCCAGCTTTACGCCCGCTTCCGTCAGGCGGATGGGTTTGCCGCCGCGCCCGCGCTCGCCGAAGAGTGTGAGCAGCCCTTCCTGCTCCAGCTTCTTGAGCGCGGAATTGACCGTTTGCTTGGGGTAGGCCAAAATGGCGCACATGTCGCTCTGCGTGACGGGCGGTTCCTCAATGCGCAGGGTATAGAGAATCCAGAACGTGCTTTCGTTCAGCCCCAGACGGATGCTCAGATCGCGATAGATGGCGGTATTTTCTTTATATACGTGGTTATATTCGGAAAGCTGTTTTTCCGCGCCGATGTTTTTCATGCGTTCACCTCAGAATATCCGAAATCGGATTTTGTATGGGGATATTATAGTCCGATTTCGGATATTTGTCAAGCGGGGTGAACCGGCGTGTTTTTCCTCAAAAATCCCGCTGCACATCAAAACGCCCTTCGCGGTGAAGCCGTGCAATGAAACGCACGATTTCGCCGCGAAGGGCGCGTATCAAACCGTCGGGAGAGGAACGTGGTTTGGCTGTTACGCCACCAGCTCCTCGCATGCGCCCACGACCAGCAGCCGCAGCGCGGGGAAGAAGTTCGGGCCGATTCGGTTGATGTGGATGATGGACAGATACAGAATCTGAATCGCGGCCAGCACAACCTCGTCCGGCTGGGTGAAGTGAATTTTGGCGTGGTGGAGCATGTCGAAAATGCCCTGCGCGGAGGAAAGGTAGTGCGAGCGCGCTTCCTCTTCGGGGATGAAGCGCGCCAGCTCCGGCAGGTCGTCGCACAGAAAGTTGCAGATGCCGAGCGCGTGAATCGTCGTGAACGCGGTGTAGACCATGTTCGCGGCGCGGCGTTTGTCGTCCGTGCCGACGCTGGTTTTCAGCGATTCGTTCACCGCGGCGATGACCTGCATTTCCCAATCGTTGGCGATTTCAAGGAACAGAAGCTCCTTGCTGCTGAAGAATTTATAGAACGAGGATTTGGAAATCCCCGCGTCCGCCGTCAGCATATCCAGCGAGGTTTTTTTAACCCCGGTTCTGACGGCGTATTTGCGCGCGCTTTCCTTCAGCCTTTCGCGGATGGCATCGCGCTGCTTGGGGGAGAAGGGCTGCGCCATGGGAGAGCCTCCTTTATCCTGAGTTCGAGGGGATTTCGCCCCTTCGGGGTTCGTTTCGCCGATTATTTGTTGATCGTGACCGTGCCGTTCATGCCCGGCAGCAGCGCTTTGCCGCTGGGCAGGGTGATGCGAACGTCAAAATAGATCGCGTTCTGCTTCTTTGTGCCGACGGCGTAAATCTTGGTGACCGTGCCGACGAAGGTTTCGCCCTCGAAGGCGTCGAGCGTGTAGGTCAGCGTGTCGCCGACGGCGACGCTGTTCAGGTCGAGCTCATCCACCTCGGCGCTCAGCTCCAGCGTGCTCATGTCCGCCACCTCGCACAGGAGTTGGCCGCGATAGACCTGCGCGCCGGAGACGGTGTTCATCAGTGTGATCACGCCGCTTGCGCCGGCGGCAACGCTGCGGGAGGCGTTCTTTGCGCTCTGCGCGTCCACCAGCTCGAAGAGCAGGTCGCCGACCTCCACCGTGTCGCCCGGTTTGACGTGCACGGCGGCGATGCGGCCGCTGCCGGCGAGCACCTGCACATCGGCGTAGCGGGTGACCTTGCCGCGGCCAACCTCGCTGTCGCTGGGCGTGGTGCTCTCGCGGAAGCAGCGGACGGTGTCGCCCACGTCGTAATCGCCGGTGAGGATTTCCACGGTGTATTTTTTGCCGGAAACGCCGGTCACAATGCCCGTGCCCTTGGTGTTGCCCATTTTGAGGTAGAGCGATTCGCCCGCGTGGATGTAGCGGTTATCCGCGTCATCGTAGGCCTGCTCGGTGGAAGCGTCGATATACAGTGCGTTCTTCGGCTCGACCACGGCCAGCGCGCCGTAGTGCGCGGCCACGCCGCTCGCGTCGTCGCCCACCTTGGCGAACACGGCGGAAACCGTGCCGGCCTGCGCCGCATAAACCGGGACGGTGTCCAGCGTGAACAGGGTTTCGCCTGCGGAAACGCTGTCGCCCAGCTCCGCGTCAAACGGGAGGAGCGTACCGGCGAACGGCGCGGTGATCTTTTCGGTGTTCGGGGCGACGATCTTTGCGTCGGCCGTCGCGGCCAGCGCGCAGGAGGCGGTCAGCGTGAGCGCGGCGGCAGCGGCCGCGGCAGACATCCATTTCTTCATACTCATGTTCCTTTCTGTTCGGATACGGTGTAGGGGCGCATCGCGCGCCCGATCATTCAACGGATTTCAGCGCCTCGACCATGTCGATCTTGCGCACTTTGCGCGCCAGCAGGCGCTGGAGCAGCTCGGAGAACAGATAGGTCACGACGCACGCGATGACGATGGATTGGATCGTCGGCGCGCCGGGATAGAAACCGCTTTCCGGCTCGCAGGTGTGCATGATGACGTTCGTCAGCGCGATGCCCGGCCAGACGCCCAGCGCCACGCCGAGGAAGGAGATGATGGCGTTTTCGCGCATGATGAGGCGGCGAATCTCCTTCTGGTGGTAGCCCAGCACCTTGAGCGTCGCGTATTCGCGCGTGCGCTCGACGAAGTTCATCAGCCCCATGTTGTAGCAGATGACGAAGGCCAGCGCCAGCGCGATGCAGGTCAGCATCGTGAACACGGCGGAGAGCGAATCGAGCATCTGCATCATGTCGTCGATCAGCTTGGCCGGATAATCCAGACTGTCCACCTCGTCCATGTCCTCAAGCTGGGCGAGATAGGCGTCGCTCGGGTTTTTGAGCATCAGGCCGGTGGGAATGAATTCGCCCTTGCGCAGGGATTCCCACGTCGTGCGGTTGAGATAGACGCCCTGCGTGACGTTGTTGTAGACGATCTGGCCGATGACGATGTCAAACGGGTCGGAGTCGCCGGGCAGATAGACCCGAACGACGTCGCCGACGTGCAGGTTCAGCGTCTTCGTCAGCTTGTAGGTGACGGCCGCCGTGCCGGTTTGAAGCCGGACGAAGGCCTCGTTCTCGCCGAGGTGGATCATCGTCTGGTCGTCTTCCAGCACGGTCATCAGCTCGGTCCGCGTGCCCGCGTCGGTGCGCAGCGAGATGGATTTTTCCATCAGACATTCGGCGGCCTCCGCGTCGGCGCGTCGCTCGTAGCTTTCGGCCTTGTCGGCCTCGCCCGTGAGGTTGGCGATCACGTCGTAATCCAGCGACTTGGTGTAATACTTGACGCTCAGCGACGTGACGGAATCTTGAAGCCCCAGCGAGGTGATAATCAGCATCGTGCAGCACAGCAGGCCGACGAGCATCATAACGGTGCGCAGCTTGTTGCGCATCAGGTTGCGGACGACCATCTTCGTGTTGAAGCTGAACCGCGACCAGAGCCATGTGATCCGCTCCAGCAGGATGCGCTTGCCGCTCTTGGGCGGCTTGGCGCGCAGCAGCGAGGCCGTACATTCCTTCGCCGCGCTCTTGTAGGAGTGCAGCAGGATGAACACGCTCATCACGACGCTCAGCACCGTCATCCCCCACGCGAAAGCGGAGATCGGCGGCGTGAGCCGGTAGGGCATTTCGTTCTGCGCGATCAGCGTATCCCACAGCAGGAAGGGCAGCGTGTTGTGGCCGATGAGCGTGCCCAGCACCGCGCCGACGGCCGACGGGGCGATGGCGTAGGAGAGGTAGTGCATCTTGATCTGATGCGCGGAGAAGCCGAGCGCCTGCAGCGTGCCCATCTGCATGCGCTGGTTGTCGATCATGCGGGAGAGGGTCGTCATGACGATCAGCGCGGCGACGGCGTAGGCCAGCACCGGGAAGATCAGCGTCATGTTTTCAAACATCTGCGCGTCGTTGTTGGCGCGCGCCGTGCTCCTGTGCGCGGTGCGATCCACAACCAGCGCGTCGGGCAGGGCGGCCTCGATCTCGGCCTGCACGGTTTCGCTGTCCGCGCCGTCCGCCATGGTGGCGACGATCTGCGTCAGCGGCAGTTCCGGAATGGCGCTGGCATTGACGAGGATGAAGCCGTATTTATCCGGGTCGGCGGCCATGCCGTCGGTCACGACGATGTATTCCGGGCTGACGACGACGCCGCGGATGGTGAACGAATACGGCTTGCCGCGGAGCTTGACGGTCAGGCGGTCGCCCAGCGAAAGCCCCTTTGACTGTGCGAAGCGCTCCTCGACAAGGCAGCCGCGCGGGTCGTTGGCCTCAAGCAGCGCGCCTTCGCGCAGCAGCGGCTTGTTGATGGTCATTTCGCCGTCGTAAACCGTGACGGAAACGGAAACGTCGCCGGGGAGCGTCGTGTCCAGATCCACCGAGGCGCGTGCGCAGACCGCCTCCACATCCGGCAGCGCCGCGAGCTTTTCCATGGAAGCGCGGTCGGCGGTGGGGAGCGTGATCCAGAAATCGGCGAGGTTGTTTTCCTCGTAATAGGTGTTGAGCGTCGTGCGGATCATGCGCGCCATGCCGTCCAGCGCGGAAAACGCGAACGTGCCGAGCGCGCACAGCGCGATGATGGAAAGAAACTGCATCGCCGCCCGCGACATGTCGCGGTAGAGCTTCTTTCGGAGCATGTTCTTCGGCTTTACCATGCGATATCCTCCACGCGGGCGGGATGCTCGCATGTTTCAATCGACTCGATGCCGCCGTTCTTCACGCGGATGACGCGGTTGCCCAGCGGGGCGATCATCGCGTTGTGCGTGATGATGACGACGGTGGCGTTGTGCGTGCGGCAGACGTCCGTGAGGAGCGAGAGCACCTGCACGCCGGTCTTGGAATCCAGCGCGCCGGTCGGCTCGTCGCACAGCAGCAGCGCCGGGTTCTTGCACAGCGCGCGGGCGATGGACACGCGCTGCTGTTCGCCGCCGGAAAGCTGGGCGGGGAAGTTGTTCATGCGCTGGCTGAGGCCGACCTGCTCCATGACGGTCTTGGGGTCGAGCGCATCCTTGCAGACCTGCCGCGCCAGCTCGACGTTTTCAAGCGCCGTCAGGTTGGGCATCAGGTTGTAAAACTGGAAGACGAAGCCGACGTCCGTTCGCCGGTAATCCGTCAGCTGGGGACTGCGAAGGCCGGTGATCTGCTTGCCGCCGACGGTAATGGTGCCGCTGGTGGCCTTGTCCATGCCGCCCAGCAGGTTCAAAATGGTGGTTTTGCCCGCGCCGGAAGGGCCGAGCACCACGCAGAATTCACCCTTTTCGATGGTGAAATTCACGTCGTCCACGGCCTTCACGACGGTGTCGCCCGTCTGATAATATTTGCAGACGTGCTCAAAACTGATATAGCCCACGGAAAACCTCCTTTGCATCCCCAAGCGGGGAGTAAAAACAAATGTTTGCTTTTGTTTTTATGCTGCCCGAAGAAAAACGCCGGATGAAAGGCGGCGCGCGGCAGAGCCGTAAAAACAAAATCCGATATTTGTTTTTATTATATGCAAAGAAAGAAGCGCTGTCAAGCCAAAGCCGCAAAAAAACGACTGATACTAATTCTTGTTAAAATGGCTTAATCCGCGCACCATCTTTTTCGCTCTGACTTTGCCTCGTTCCGTTCAACGTACCTCCAGTACGCCTCACTTCACTTGGCTTCGTCAGAACAAAAAATCTGATGCGCTCTGTTAAGCATTTTAACTGCGAATTAGTATGACTCGCGCGCTTTTCAATCCGTTGAATTTTGGAAAACCGGCATGGCCTGAAAAATCACGGAGAGGCCATCGGCTTTTGACCGCCGCGCGGCTTGAGCACGTCGGCGAAGGGGTCGTCGCCCGTCTCCTCGTCGATCAGGCCGTCGGCCTTGAGCATGTCGCGCATCACGTCCATTTCGCTTTCCAGATCGATGAAGCGGTATTCGTCCAGCGCCTCGGCCTGCTTGCGGAAGGCCTTGTCGATTTCGCCGACGGCCTGCGAAATCCGCGCGCGAACCTCGCGCGCCTTGGGCGAGCCCGCATCGTTTTCGAGCTTGGCGCGCGCTTCGAGCAGGCGCAGCGTCGTCGGCAGGTAATAGCGCAGGAAGGTGCGGAGCTGGGAGAGAAGCTGCGGGCGCTGCTCCAGAACGGAGAGAATCTGGCCGCAGCTGTTTTCGATGGAATCAATTTGCGCGGAAAGCGCCGGGTCGGGGATCAGGTCGTTGGCGTGGCGGATGCGGCGCATGGCGGCGCGCCCCTCGCGGATAATCTCGCTCGCCTCGTCGGTTTCGGCGTCCGCCGTCTCCTTTGGCGGCTGCGCGTCGCGGCGCGCGCGGGAGGCGGAGGCTTCCGTCCTCTGCCATGCGTCCTCGATATCGCGGTCGTCGGTCACGGTGCAATCCGCGTCGGCATAGCCGCCTTCGCGCCGCTCGGAGTCCGTGCTCCACTCGTCGTATTCGGCGTCCTCGTCGTCCGCGGCCTTTTGCAGCGCGTGGAACGCGACGTAGACGACAACCGGGCCGACCGGCCCGCCGATGGCCAGAGACATGGCGTACCACGCCCAGCGGGGCAGATAATCCAGCTTGCGAAGCAGGCGCTTTGCGTTTTTCATCTTCATATTCCTCCGGGAAAAAACCTGTAACCGTTCGTTTTCGGATGCATACCATTATAGCATCCTCCGGGGCGGTTGTCATCCCAAAGCGCGAAAAAACCCGCCCTTCCCGGCGCGGCGGGGAGGACGGGCAGACTGAGACGGGTTATTCCGCGTTCTTTTTTCCGAAGGAGAACCACTTTTTCTTTTCGCCGCTCTTGGCCGCGGGGCGCGCGGTCGGCGGCTCCTGCGTCTTGGTCGGCACGGGGCGCGCGACGGTCTTGCGGATGTCGTTCGCGACGAAGCGGATATCGCTCATCACGCCGTCCAGCACGCCGGTCTTGAAGAAGTTCACGCCGGTGATCCACACGATCGGGGCGACGACCAGACCCGTCACGCCCGCGATGCGCATGCCCGCGTACATCGAGAACAGCATTTGCAGCGAGGAGAAGCCCGTCGCGCCGCCGAGAATACGCGGCTCAAAGATGCGGCGGATGATGTACAGAATGCCGTAGAGCAGCAGCAGCTTCCAGCCCATGTCAAACAGGCCGATGGCCATGCAGATCAGCCCCCAGGGCACGAGCACCGTGCCCGCGCCGAAGAAGGGGATAAAATCCAGAAACGCGAGCACCAGCGCGATGGGCAGCGGATAGGAAACGCCGATGATGAAGAACGCGACGAGGATGATGCCCATATCCAGCAGCGCAAAGATCAACTGGGAGCGGAAGAAGCCGAACACCGCCGCGCGGAAGCTGTGCCCCATCAGGCGCACGGAATTCTTACCGCGAACGCCGAGATAGCCGTAGATGTTTTCGCGCAGGTTCGGGAAATCCGCCGTGATGATGCAGCTGGCGAGCACCAGCACCGTCAGGAAGATGACGAAATTGGGCACTTCGAGCGCAACGTTGCGGGAAATGCTCATCACATAGCCGAGCGCACCGGAGAGCAGGGTTTTGAGCCATTCCCACGCGCTGTTGAGCAGGGAGAAGATCTCGTCGCCCACGCTGGCGTATTCGGCGGGAAGGCGGCTCAGCACCTCCTGCAGCCAGGTGATCAGCTCGTTGTACAGCCCCTGCAAATCGGCGATGAAGCCGGGCACGCTGCGCGCCAGATCGACGGCCTGCGAAATCAGCTGCCCCGCGAAGAACAGGCACAGGCCGAACAGCAGCGCGTAAAACACCAGCACGAGGATGTAGGAAAACAGGCGGCGGGTCAGCCGCAGGTGGCGCTGAAGCCACGCGATGACTGGGTTGAACATCCACGCCATGATAAACGCGAGGATGAACGGCATCAGAATACCGACGACCGGGCCGCCGAGCAGCGCGAGCGCGACGACGCCGACGATGCTGACGCCGACTTCGGCAATCAGGCGCATGTAGGTGCGGCGGCGTTCGCTCATCGGCTCCGGGGTGCGAAATTCACTCATCAGGCAATCAATCCTTTCTAAGGGGGAAGCGTTGGGAGAGCGTCACTCGGCTTTCGGCGCGGGCAGGCCGAGCGACTCGTGCAGCAGGCGGACATTTTCCTCCAGATTGAGGATCACGCTGCTGTCGCCGTAGCGCCAATATCCTTCGTAGGGCACGGCGCAGCGGACGACCTTCGCCCCGCGCATCCACAGCGCGTCAAAGACGAGCTTCACCTGTTCTCCGCCGCTCAGGGAGGAGCGCCACGCATGGTTCATGTTTCTGACGACGGAGACGACGTTCGCCGCGGTCATTTTCCTCGTCTGCCGCACCAGCGCGGAGAAGAGCTTGGTCTGCCGGTCGCCGCGGCCGATGTCGTTATCCAGCTTGCGGCAGCGCGCGTAGCAGAGCGATTGCGCGCCGTTGAGGCGGCAGAAGCCTTCGGCGAGCGGGTAATCGGGATATTCGCCCTCGCGGCCGTTGATATAGCGCGCCTCGGCGTCGGTCAGCTCGAGCTGAACGCCGCCCATCGCGTCGATGATGGTGATGACGGAGGAGAAGTTGACGCGGAACCAGCCGTCGATTTTCAGGTCGAAGACACGTTCCAGCGTATCGACCAGCGCGTCCTCGTCCTGCATGCGGACGATGGTGTTGAGCTTGACGTTTTTGTTATGTTCGTTGGGCACGACAATATCCCGCGCGAAGGTGACGGCGTGGATTTTGCCGGAATCAAAGCCGACCTGAACGAGCATCATCACGTCGCTGCGGCCGTTGTCGTTGAGCGAGCCGTAATTGTCGATGCCCGTGATGAGGTAGGTCTTCGTGCCGTGCGGGTGAAAAATCAGCACGAACGCGAGCAGCGCGGCCGCGATGACCAACAGGACGCGCGCCGCCTTGTGCGCGGCAAAAAACGATTTGACTTTTGAAACGCTCTGCATAAGCTCCTGCTCTCCTGATGGATATGAAAAAAGAATGTGCATGAAAAATCCATCCCACAACATAACATAAACGGGGATGAAAATCAAGTAAACGGACGAGGAAAACGAGAAATTGAGCGGATCAGTCGATTTTTATTGCGATAAGACAGATTTTCGTGTATAATAAAAATGTTATGGATTTTTGCGCGTCGCCGAATACCGGCCTCGCTCAAGATAGATGTGCTTCGTCGGGATGACCTCCGCCGGCACGGCAATGCAATCAAATCCCAAAAGGCGCTTGCATCAAAGCGTCTGTTTGAAGCTGCGCGGGCAAAGCCACGCGCAGAAAAAGAAAGGAAATTTTTGTGGCAGAAAACGAAAACAAAGACTTGAACAAGCCGAATCAGAACCAGAGCGGCAATTCCAACGCCCAGAACGGCCAGAACGGAAACCGCGCGCCGCGCCGCCGTCCGGCGCCGCGCAGAAGCGCCAAGTCGGCCGCCGAGGGCGAGACGCAGGCGGCGAACGCCGCGCCGCGCAAGCCGCGCGCGAAGGCGCAGACCGCCGAACAGACGGCGGACAAGCCGCAGGAGGCCGCTAAGCCGCGCCGCCCGCGCATGCCGCGCAAACCGACGGGCCAGCAGACGGCCGCGCCGACGACCGGCGGCGATAAGCCGC
>ERZ839823.1299-NODE-1299-length-26255-cov-44.782366_pt1 | contig 26255 bp, 24 predicted proteins | sample MGYA00519862_ERZ839823 | MGnify/ENA primary metagenome ERZ839823 (study PRJEB31850, sample SAMEA3708853) | human gut metagenome | biome: human gut; feature: human-associated habitat; material: faeces | place: China | collected 2014 ...
GATGATGGAGAAGTTGCGGATATGGGATTGGTCAAACATACAGAAAACCTCCTTACTTCCCTGCCCGTTCGTCCACGTTGTGGATGACCTGAGCGGCGCTCTGCCCGATGCCGGGCAGGGTGGTCAGCGCGTCGGAGTTCAGGTGGGGCAGTGCCTCCGCCTCCGTCAGTGCCCGCATATAGGCTCCGCGGCTCCGCAGCAGCGCCGCGTCCACTGCGCCGGCATCGAAGTCCACCGCCTCTGTGGCGAACAAATCCTCATTGCCGCCGCTTTGCCGGTACAGCCGCCGCAGCAGATCGTACAGCGTGGCGCCGAGGCAGTCTCCGGCGGCGGTGATGGCCTCCCGGCTGTTGGTGCGGCTCAGCAGGTCGAACAGCAGCCCTGTGGTGTTCACCGCCAACTTCTTCTGCAGCGTGGCCATGATGCTCCCCCGCAGGGAGCCCTTCTCCGTGCTGCCGTCGTACAGCATCTCCGAGTCGATCATCGCGCCGTCCCGGTTGGCGGTGCGGCCCAGCAGAAAGTCCGCCGATACCCGGTAAAAGTCACACACCTTACACACGAAGGCCAGACCCGGCTCCCGTATGCCGTTTTCATAGTGACTCAGCAGCGCCTGACTGATTCCCAGCGCCGCCGCTGCCTTCCGCTGGCTGATGCCCTTCTCCTGCCGCAGCAGGCTCAGTGTTCTGGAAAAATCCGTTGCCATGCTTCTCTCCCACCCTATCTTGTCTTGGCTCCGGGGCGTATCCCACCCGGAAATAAAATACAGCTTGTAAAGTATATCCTATTTTATACAGCTTGTAAATGCTTTTTTACGCTTCGCCGTAGAAATATTTGCACCTGCCCGCCCGAAGTGCTACAATAGCAAAAAAACACCGGAGGTGCACGATGGAAGAACTCATGCTGTATGTCCGCTACCAGGCCAAGCCCGGCTGCCGGGAGAAATTTGTCCGCCAGCTGGTGGAGGAGGGCATCCTGACCCTTATTCGCCAGGAGGACGGCTGCCTGGCCTATGATTACTACTTCTCTGCCCAGGACGAGAACGAGCTGCTGCTTATCGAGCGCTGGCAGAGCGCCGAACACCAGCGCGTCCATATGCAGCAGCCCCACATGGCCCGCCTGAAGGCCATCAAGGAGCAGAACGTGGACAGCACGACCCTGGGCAAGGTCCGTCTGGAGGCGTGAGCCATGCTGTTTGACACCCACGCCCACTACGACGATGAGGCCTTCGACCCGGACCGCGAGCTGCTGCTGGAGAGCCTGCCGCAGCGCGGTGTCGCCCTGGTGCTGAACCCCGGCTGCGATCTGGACAGCTCACGCAAGGCGGTGTCCTACGCCGCTGCCTACCCCCATGTCTACGCCGCCGTGGGCATCCACCCGGAGAACTGCGCCGGCTTTGTCCCGGCGGATATCGACGAGCTGCGTGAATTGGCCCGACAGCCCAAGGTGGCGGCCATCGGTGAGATCGGTCTGGACTACTACTGGGCTGAGAACCCGCCCCGGGAGCTCCAGCAGCAGGTGCTGCGCGCCCAGCTGGCGCTGGCCCGCGCGCTGCGCCTACCGGTCATTTTCCACGACCGCGAGGCCCATGGGGACTCGCTGACCATCGTCCGGGAGTTCCCCGATGTTACCGGCGTGTTCCACTGCTTCTCCGGCAGCCCGGAGATGGCGCGGGAGCTGCTGGACCTGGGCTGGTACCTGGGCTTCGACGGCCCTGTGACCTACAAAAACGCCCGCCGCGCTCCGGAGGTGGCCGCCGTTACGCCCCTGGATCGTATGCTTATCGAGACGGACAGCCCCTACATGACCCCGGTGCCCCATCGGGGCGAGCGCAACGACTCCGCCTATGTCTACCTGGTGGCGGAGAAGCTGGCGGAGTGGAAGGGCATTCCCGTGGAGCAGCTGGCCCGCGCCACACTGGAAAACGGCAAGCGTCTGTTCCGCATATCCGAATAAAGAGAGCGCCTGACCCAGCGGGTCAGGCGCTCTGTTCTGTGCCTTAGTTTCCCTTTTTGTCGATGGCAGAGATGGCCAGGGAGCAGAGGATACCCACCGCCGCCAGGCCGATGATCAGGAGAAACGTGCTGTTATAGGACCCGCCGGCGTCATACAGCGCACCGGAGACGGTGCTGCCGAAGCTGGCGAAGATCAGGTTCGTGTTGATCAGGGGGAAATTCACCGGATAGTGGCCGGGACCGAAATAGGCGCGGCAGAAGGCGGAGTTGGTGGGCGTGACGCCGGAGTAGGCCAGGCCACCCAGCACAAAGCCCAGGATGACTACCGCCACGCTGCCTCTGGACATGGCCAGCAGCAGCACCGCGGAGGTCAGGATGAACAGGCCGTTCACCAGCTGCATGGACAGGCTGCGGCCGTACTTGTCGTACATCCCGCCGAAGAGCACGCGGCCCACGGCGTTGCAGATGGAGATCAGGCCCACGATGGTGGCCACGGAGGCCGCCGTCTGGTCGGCGCTGGCCTGCCACACCACGCCGCTGGCCTGAGAGATCAGGGCCAGTCCGGCAGCGCTGACCGCGATGGCCCAGACGTAGTACAGCCAGAAGGTGGTTTTTTTCAGCATTTGGCCGGGAGTGACATCCGCGGCAGCGGGACGGGACACGGTCTTGCCGCCCTTGCCCGCCGGGGCGGTAAAGTCCGCACCGGGGGCTACGAAAAAGAAGGAGCACACCGCCAGCACCGCAAAGCACACGATGCCCAGCACCAGAAAGCTGGTGCGCCAGCCGCCGATGCCGGCAGGCGTCCAGGCCTGGTACAGCTTGCCGATCAGAAAGCTGCCGCCGCCGAAGCCCATCAGCAGCACGCCGGAGATCAGGCCGGGCCGATCCGGGAACCAGCGGACCATGGTGCTCATCACGGCGTTGTAGCTGAGGCCGGAGCCCAGGCCGCACAGTACGCCGAAGCCCAGGTACAGCGTCAGCGGCGACTGGCAGCGGCTGGCGATGAAAAAGCCGGCCAGAAACAGGACCGCGCCCAGGCGCACGGCGTTTTTGGCGCTGAGCCTTCCGGCCAGCAGGCCGCACAGCAGGGAGCCGATACAGAACAGGATCATCACCAGGGTGAACGTCAGGCTCAGCTGGGCCTTCGTCCAGCCGGTGAACTCTGCGCCGATGGGGGTGGACAGCACGCTCCAGGCGTACACAAGACCTGCGAACAGCAGGACGATGACGCCCACAATGGCGTAGACCCAGCGGTTGAGCTGCTTCATAGGGAATACCTCCGTATGTGAAAAATCTTTCAGTCACCTTACAGTTTATCGAATGGTTCGACAAAATGCAAGTGGGAGTTTCCGATAGGGAAAAGTATTTTTGATAGACGCCGCCGGACTGTTCACAAAAATTTTCCACTTTGCGCCGCTTTTTGCATGGAAACTTTACACAGGACATGATAATATATAGTGTAACACGACCGAAGGGCGGGATGGCTTTGGACCTGAACAAGAAAAATATCAAGCGGATCATGCTGCTGATCGCCTTTGCGGCACTGCTGTACTGGGGACTGAACAACCTGAAGTGGATCAGCGGTGTGCTGGGCAGTCTGCTGGACCTGCTCTCGCCGCTGTTGATCGGTATCTGCATCGCGTTTGTGCTGAACCTGATGATGGTGGCGCTGGAGCGCCTGTGGGACCGCGGCCTGATCAAATGGAACAGTCCGTGGAACGCCAAGCTGAAGCGGCCTGTCTGCCTGACGCTGACGCTGCTGCTGTTCCTGGGTATCATTTTTGCTATCTTCTTCATCCTTATCCCCCGTCTGGAGGAGGCCGGCACTACTATGGTAGCCAATATCCCCACCTATGTGAACCAGATCCAGGTCTGGTGGACAAATCTCAGCGACTTCGCTGCCGAGCACGGCGTGACGCTGCCGGAGCTGTCCCTCAGCGCCGACCAGGTCAAGGATACCATCACCGGTTTCCTACAGGAGAAGGGCGACAGCGTGGTAAATACCACCCTGAACATCACTACGTCCATTCTGTCCGCGCTGGTGAACTTCCTGCTGGCGCTGGTGTTCTCCCTGTATCTGCTGGCCCAGAAGGAGACGCTTCTGGCACAGTCCCGCCGCCTGCTGCGGCGGATCCTGCCCCAGAAGGCCGCCGACCGTCTTATGCGCCTGCTGAGCCTGACCAACAACGCCTTTTCCAGCTTCGTCACCGGACAGGTGACCGAGGCGTTTATCCTGGGCACCCTGTGCTGCATCGGTATGCTGATCCTGCGCCTGCCCTACGCGCTGCCGGTATCGGTCATCATCGCGTCCCTGTCGCTGATCCCCATTTTCGGCGCGTGGATCGGCGCGGCCACCGGCGCGTTCCTCATCGTATTCCAAAGTCCCATCAAGGCGCTGACCTTCCTGATCTTCCTGCTGATATTGCAGCAGGTGGAGGGCAACCTGATCTACCCCAAGGTGGTGGGCAAGTCTGTGGGTCTGCCGGGACTGTGGGTGCTGGCGGCCGTGACCATCGGCGGCGGTGCCTTCGGCGTGCTGGGTATGCTGCTGGGCGTACCGGTGTGCTCGGTGGTCTATGTGTTGGTGCAGGATTACATCCGTTCCGGCAAGCCTGCCAGGACAGATGGCGTACCTCCGACGCAGTCATAACACATTATATATAAATAAAAAAGGGCGTCCCGCCGCGGCGGGACGCCCTTTTTTCCGTTGTTCACAAATAATTAAAACCCCGGCTATTGACAACGGTTCCCGCCGGTGGTACACTGCGTTTAGCACTCAAAGATAACGAGTGCTAAACGGAGAATGGACCTATGGAACTGACCCAACGAAAAAAGCAAATACTGAAGATCGTGGTGGACAGCTACATCAACACCGCTGAACCGGTGGGCTCCAAGGCCATCGTGGCGCTGATGCCGGAAAAGGTCAGCTCCGCCACCGTGCGGAACGAGCTGGCCGACCTGACGGACATGGGCTACCTGGAGCAGCCCCATACCTCGGCGGGGCGCATTCCATCGGCCAGAGGCTACCGGCTGTACGTCAACGAGCTGATGGACCGCAAGACCCTGTCGGCAGAGGAGGAGGCCAGCATCAATACGGCGCTGGCAAAGCCCCTGCAGCAGGTGGAGCAGGTCATCGACCAGGCGGGACAGATGGTGTCCAGCTTTGTGGGCTATCCCACCTACGCTGTAGCGGACCACCGCACGGCGGCCACGGTACAGCGGTTTGAGCTGATCGGCGTGGACGCCTCCGGCTTTATCGCCGTGGTGATGCTGTCGGACAGCCGGGTAAAGAGCCAGCTGATGCGGACGTCGCTGCCCGTTGAGGCGGAGGCGCTGCCGCAGCTGAGTCACCTGCTGAACACCCACTTTACCGGGGTGTCCGCGGAGCAGATGAACGCCACGCTGATGAACCTCAGCGAACAGGTGTCCGGCCAATGGTTCCTGATTTTGAACCAGGTGACGGAGTACGCCGGGTCGCTGCTGGAGGAGTCCAACCACCAGCAGGTGTACACCAGCGGCGCCAGCCAGCTGCTGAAGTTCCCGGAATTTCGGGATATCGACAAGGCCCACGACCTGATGAGCTTTATGGTGGACAACAAGCAGGAGCTGCCTGTGCCTGCCGGGGACGCGCCCATGCAGATACTCATCGGGCCGGAAAACGTCAACGACGCGCTGAAGGAGAGCAGCGTGGTGATCGCCAGCTATGATATCGGCGATAATATGCGCGGCTTAGTGGGCGTTGTGGGTCCCACGCGTATGGATTACGCCGCGGTCGCGGCGCGGCTGAGCTACTTTGCGGAGAGCCTGAGCCGTATGTTTGGTAAAAAACAGCTACCGGAGGATACAACGGAATGAGCGAAAAGGATAATAAAAAGAACAAGAAGGCGACAGAGGCCGCCGAGAACGCCGCGAAGGAAGCCGCGCCGGAAGCGGCGGAGAGCGCAGCAGAAGCGGCCGAGACGACCGAGGATACCTACACCGTCACCAAGGCACAGATGGAGCAGATGGAGGCGCTGGCGAAAACGCTGGCGGACGCCAATGACAAATATCTGCGGTTGGCGGCGGAGTACGACAACTACCGGAAGCGGACTGCGCGCGAGAAGGAGCACCTGTACAATGACGCGAAGATCGACACCATCAAGCCGTTTCTGGCGGTGCTGGACAACCTGGAACGGGGCGTGAGCCAATTTGAGGAGGGCGACGCACACCGGCAGGGACTGGAGCTGATCTGCAAGCAGTTCGAGGAGGTCTTGACCAAGCTGAACGTTGCGGAGATACCCGCCCTGGGTGAGAAGTTCGATCCGGAAAAGCACAACGCGGTGATGCACACCGAGGACGAGACCGCGGCGGAGAACACCGTGGTAGAGGTATTCCAAAAGGGCTACACACTGGGCGACAAAATACTTCGCTTCGCCATGGTGAAGGTAGCCAACTGAGAGGGAGGAAGCTATTATGGAAGGAAAGAAGCTGTACAAGAGCAGCACGGACAAGAAGATCGCCGGTGTATGCGGCGGCATCGCGGAGTATTTCAACATCGACTCCACGCTGGTGCGTTTGGCGTGGGTGGTGTTCTGCCTGCTGGGCGGAAGCGGTGTGCTGGCCTATATCATTGCCGCGCTCATCATGCCGGACTGGCCCTATTAAGCGGCCAGATCAAATACGGAAAGTAATAAATATTTATCTATATACAGGAGGCAATCATTATGTCTAAAGTTATCGGTATCGACCTTGGTACGACCAATTCCTGCGTAGCCGTGATGGAAGGCGGCGAGGCAGTCGTTATCCCCAACGCGGAGGGCAACCGCACCACCCCGTCCGTGGTGGCGTTCAGCAAGACCGGTGAGCGTATGGTGGGCCAGGTGGCAAAGCGCCAGGCCATCACTAACCCGGAGCGCACCATCTCCTCCATCAAGCGTGAGATGGGCACCGATCACCGCGTGACCATCGACGGCAAGAGCTACACCCCCCAGGAGATCAGCGCCATGATCCTGCAGAAGCTGAAGGCGGACGCCGAGGCGTATCTGGGCCAGACCGTCAGCGAGGCGGTCATTACCGTGCCCGCCTACTTCACCGACAGCCAGCGTCAGGCCACCAAGGATGCCGGCAAGATCGCCGGCCTGGACGTGAAGCGTATCATCAACGAGCCCACCGCCGCCGCATTGGCCTACGGTGTGGATAAAGAGCAGGCACAGAAGATCATGGTCTACGATCTGGGCGGCGGCACCTTTGATGTGTCCATCCTGGAGATCGACGACGGCGTGATCGAGGTGCTGGCTACCGCCGGCAACAACCGCCTGGGCGGCGATGACTTCGATCAGTGCATCATGAAGTATCTGGTGTCCGAGTTCAAGAAGTCCGACGGCATCGACCTCAGCGGCGACAAGGTCGCCATGCAGCGCCTGAAGGAGGCCGCCGAGAAGGCCAAGATCGAGCTGTCCGGCGTGACCACCAGCAACATCAATCTGCCCTATATCACTGCGGACGCCACCGGCCCGAAGCATCTGGACGTCACCCTGACCCGGGCGAAGTTCAATGAGCTGACCGGCCACCTGGTGGAGGCTACCATGGGCCCCGTGCGTCAGGCTATGTCCGACGCCGGTCTGAAGCCCAGCGACCTGGCCAAGGTGCTGATGGTGGGCGGCTCCAGCCGTATTCCCGCCGTGGTGGAGGCCGTGAAGAGCTTTACCGGCAGCGAACCGTTCAAGGGCATCAACCCCGATGAGTGCGTGGCCATGGGCGCCGCCCTGCAGGCAGGCGTGCTGACCGGCGACGTGAAGGGCCTGCTGCTGCTGGACGTGACCCCCCTGTCCCTGGGTATCGAGACCATGGGCGGCGTGTGCACCCGTCTGATCGAGCGCAACACCACCATCCCTGTGAAGAAGAGCCAGATCTTCTCCACCGCCGCCGACAACCAGACCTCCGTGGAGGTCAACGTGCTGCAGGGCGAGCGTGAGATGGCCGCCGCCAACAAGAGCCTGGGCCGCTTCCACCTGGACGGCATTGCCCCGGCCCGCCGCGGTGTGCCCCAGATCGAGGTCACGTTCGACATCGATGCCAACGGCATCGTGAACGTCAGCGCCAAGGACCTGGGCACCGGCAACGCCCAGCACATCACCATCACCTCATCCTCCAACATGAGCAAGGAGGACATTGAGAAGGCCGTCAAGGAGGCCGAGCAGTATGCCGCCGAGGACGCAAAGATCAAGGAGAAGGTGGAGGTCCGCAACCAGGCCGACCAGATGGTCTATCAGGCGGAGAAGACCCTGAACGAGGTGGGCGACAAGGTGCCCGAGAGCGAGAAGGAGCCTATCCGCGCCGGTGTCGAGAAGCTGAAGGAGACGCTGAAGGGCGAGGACACCGACGCCATCAAGGCGGCCACCGAGGAGCTGACCCAGCTGTTCTACAAGATGAGCGAGAAGCTGTACCAGCAGCAGGCGCCTCAGGGTGACCCCAACATGGGCGGTCAGCAGCCCGGCGGCGACCCCAATGGCGGTCAGCAGTACTACGACGCCGACTATAAGGTAGTCGACGATGATGACCAGAACAACAAGTAAGGCAAATATATCCCGCAATAAGGGGCAGGAAGTACCTGTCCCTTGTTGTGGCGTTTAGGAAAAGCGCGCCTTTGCGCCCTGCCATCGTCAGACCTCCTCGACGTACACGCGGTACGCCGTCGTCGGTCTGCCATCGGCAGGACGCAAAATCCATCGCTTTGCCGATGGAGTCGGCTCCGCAGGCAATAAGACTGGCAATAGGAGATCAATCCCATGGCACAGGAAAAACGAGATTATTATGAGGTCCTCGGCGTCAGCAAGGGCGCATCGGAGGACGAGATCAAAAAAGCATATAAAAAGCTGGCCCGAAAGTACCACCCGGACATGAACCCCGGTGACAAGGAGGCCGAGGAGAAGTTCAAGGAGGTCAACGAGGCCAACGAGGTGCTGTCCGACCCGGAGAAAAAGGCCCGGTACGACCAGTTCGGCTTCGCGGGCGTGGATCCCAGCTACGGCGCGGGCGCAGGCGGCGGCGCGTATGGCGGTGCGGGCGGCTTCGACTTCGGCGATCTGGGCGATATCTTCGGCAGCTTTTTCGGCGGCGGCTTTGGCGGCCAACAGCGCCGTAACCCCAACGCGCCCCAGCGGGGCGAGGGCATCCGCGCCAGCGTGTCCGTGACGTTCAAGGAGGCGGCTTTCGGCTGCGAGAAGGACGTGACCGTGGAGCGCAGCGAGCAGTGCGCTACCTGCAAGGGCAGCGGCTGCCAGCCGGGGACCACGCCGGAGATCTGCCCCGACTGCCGCGGCAGCGGCCAGGTGCAGGTGCAGCAGCGGACGCCTATGGGCGTGTTTGCCACCAGCCGTCCCTGCCAGAAGTGTCACGGCACCGGCCGCATTATCCATCAGCCCTGTACCGACTGCGGTGGACAGGGTCGGGTGCGGAAACGCAAGACCATCAAGGTCAACATCCCCGCCGGTATCGACCACGGCCAGACCATCTCTCTGCGGGGCCAGGGCAACGCCGGCAAAAACGGCGGCAGCGCCGGCGACCTGCTGATCACCGTCATGGTGCAGCCGGACGAGACATTCCGCCGGGAGGGCGTGGACGTGTTCTGCGACGCGCCCATCACCTTTGCACAGGCCACGCTGGGCGCCACGCTGGAGATCCCCACCATCGACGGCAAGGTGAAATACGACCTGCCGGAGGGCACCCAGACGGGCACGGTGTTCCGGCTGCGGGGCAAGGGTATCCCGGTGCTGAACGGCAGAGGCCGCGGCGACCAGTATGTCACCGTGAACGTAGAGACGCCGCGAAATCTGACGAAGGAGCAGAAGGAGGCCCTGCGGAGCTTCAGCGATATGCTGGGCGAGAGCAACTACGAAAAGCGCAAGAGCTTCTTTAAGAAGAAATGAGCAGGTGAAGGATGTATCTGGCGGACTATCATACCCACTCGGCCACGTCGCCGGACGGACAGCTGACGGTCAGTGAGCTGGCGGAAGCGGCGGTGCGGGCCGGGCTGGATGAGATCTGCGTGACGGACCACGTGGACACGGTGCTGTGGGGCGACCACCGGCCCCGGGAGCATTTCGACTGGTCGCGGCTGCTGCGGGAGCTGCCGGAGGCGCGGGAGACATATGCCGGGCGGCTGGTCATCCGGCTGGGGGCGGAGCTGGGCGAGGCGCCCATGGGCTTTGACCGGGCGGAGAAACTGCTGGGCGAGGCGCCAAAGCTGGACTTTGTTATAGGCTCCGTGCATATGGCAGGCGAAAAATTCAAACATTTTGACCTGTATTACATTGAAAAAAACAGCGAAACGTATTATCATAGAGTCATAGACAGCTACTTGGAGGACGTACTGCGTCTGGCGCGGTGGGGGAGGTTCAGTGTGCTGGGCCACCTGACGCTGCCGCTGCGGTACATGAATGAAAATCTGGGCGAGCAGATGACCTTCGACGGGCATTACGACCAGTGCCGGGAGATTTTCCGGGCACTGATCGAAAGCGGGTGCGGCATCGAGTGCAACACCAACCGGGGCAACGTGCCCCTGCCGGACGCGCCGCTGTTGAAGCTGTACCGGGAGACGGGCGGCGAGATCATCACCATCGGCTCGGACGCGCACTCCGCCGAATATGTAGGCTGCCGCGTCCGGGAAACGCAGGCGCTGCTGCGGACGTGCGGGTTCCGGTATTTCTGCACGTTTGAGGGCGGAAAGCCCACGTTCCGGAAGCTGTAAAAACACAAAGGAGACGACCACTATGAAAATTGCCATCGCCTGTGACCACGGCGGCTACCTGCTGAAGCAGGACATCCTCATCTGGCTGGAGGAGAACAACATCGACTACGAGGATTTCGGGTGCTACTCCACCGAGAGCGTGGACTATCCCGTATTCGCTGAAAGGGCCGCCCGGGCGGTGGCCGCCGGGGAATGCGACAGGGGCATCGTGATCTGCACCACGGGTATCGGCGTTTCCATCGCCGCCAACAAGGTGAAGGGTATACGCTGCGCGCTGTGCACCGACTCTCTCCAGGCGGAGATGACGCGGCGGCACAACGACGCCAACATGATGGCGCTGGGTGCCGGCATCACCGGCGGCAATCTGGCCAAGCGGATGGTGGAGATTTTCCTGCACACGGAGTTTGAAGGTGGACGTCACGCCCGGCGTGTGGCGCTGCTGGACGCGATACAGTAAACAGGAAAACGTATTTGTGAGGTAAACGCCTATGGTAACAAAGGGATACAACAGCTACCGTGGCCGAATGTCCGGCGGAAAGATCGTGCTGATCGTGGTGCTGGCGCTGGTGCTGGTGGGCGCGCTGGCCTATCTGGCATTGCAGAATTACGTGGTATACGACGAGGCGGGCAACGCCACCATCGACCTTCCCTTTTTCCACAGGAAGGACAACCGTGATGACAAAACGGATGACAGCACCGTCAACGGCACCGGAAACCGGGATGACATCGTGGACACGGTGGTGCCGGAGCATCCCCATGTGAAGGTGGCGGCGCTGCACGGCACGCGGCTGCCGGACGACTGCCTGTGGTGGGGCGCGGACTATATCCTGAACACGCTGGCACCGGAGGACCTGGTGCTGGCGGTAAAGCGTACCACCGGCGGCATCACCTACGCCACGGACGTGGAGACGCCGCAGGGCGTGGTGGTGGAGACGGGACGGCCCATCGAATGTCTGCGTACACTACTGAGCAGCGGACGGTACACCGTGGGGCACATCGTGTGCTTCCGGGACAGCGCCTACGCCCGGAGCGTGCCGGAAACGGCGCTGGTCCGGGAGGACGGGCAGCTGTGGTACGACGCGGAGGGGCAGGCCTGGCTGGACCCCACCGACCCGCAGGTGCTGCAATACATCACCGCGCTGGTGAAGGAGTGCGGCGAGCTGGGCTTTAAGGAGGTCCTGCTGGACCAGTTCTGCTACCCGGCGGATACGACGGGCGTTGCCAACACGGCGGCGGACCCGGCGCAGGTGCTGGCCGACTTTGCCGAAAATCTGCGGTCGGCACTGCCGGAGGGCACAGCCCTGTCAGTGGTAGTGCGAAGCACGGACAGTCTGTCCGTGGAGCAGATGGCTGAGCTGTTCGACCGGCTGTATGTGCCGTCGGCGGACACACTGGCCGCGGTGAAGGCCGCACTGCCGGAGGGCTATGATCTGGAGACGCGGGTGGTGGCCATGACGGCGGAGGCACCGCAAAGCGGAAGCTATGTGATCGTAAGCTGAACAAAAAAAGAAGCACCCGGGCGGGTGCTTCTTTTTTGCCTGATTTATTCCTGAGGCGGTGTGCTGTCGGCCGGGGCACTGTCCTTGGGGGCGGAGCAGTGGGGGCAGACACCGTTCTCCAGCTTGGCGCCGCACTGGCTGCAGAAATTGGCGGGCTGGCTCTGTGCCGCCTGTGCCGCAGCTTGTGCCGCCTGTGCCGCTTCACGGCGCTGGCGGAGGGCCTCCTTCATCTCCTGCATATTCGGGGCGGCAAACACGTCCCCGCTGCCGTTGCCGGTCTGATCGGCCAGCTTGTGGTTGATGGAGATGACGTTCTTCAGCAGCAGGATGGCCATCATCATCAATTCATAGCTGAGGCGGATCGCAATGGGCCCCAGGATGATGATCAGCAGACCATAGCCGCCCATCCAGATGCGGTCGCCGGTCCAGTAGTTGTACTCGGTGCGGAAGAGCATGAGCACGCCGAAGATGATAACGGCGGCGGTGGTGAAGATGTACAGGGCCTGAAGGATCTTTTCCACCATCAGGTACTTGAAGTTGCAGGTGTCGTGGAGGAACTTGCCGAAGGCGCCCAGCTTTTCCCGCTTCTTCTCCGGGACCACATAGATGAAGGCCAGGACAGTGGCGACGAGGGCCAGGACACCGGCGATAATGAGCATGGTGGTAGGCATCATGATTTCTCTCTCCTTTTTATATGTGATATCCTCAATATATCGGGAAACCGGGCTATTGTCAAGGCAAAAACGTCCCGCGGCGAGAGCCGCGGGATGTTTCGTTTTCTCTGTTGATCAGTTGTTGTCCTCGGGACGGGGCCGGCGGTACTCCTGGGCCTTCTCCTCGCCCTTCAGGACGCGCAGGGCACCCTGGGCCAGGGCCAGCAGCTCATCTTCACCGGGATAGACGGTGATGGGAGCGATCCAGCCGACCATCTCGGAGATGGCGTCCACGGTCTCCTTGCCGTAGGCGATGCCGCCGGTGAGGATGATCTGGTCCACCTTGCCGTGCATGACGGCGGCCATGGCGCCGATCTCCTTGCCGATCTGGTAGTGGAAGGCATCCACCACGCCGGCGATCTTCTTATCGTGCTCGGCCTGCGCCAGCAGATAGCGCATATCGTTGGAGCCGGTGTAGGCCACCAGACCGCCGCGGCCGGAGAGCATGCGGTGCATCTCCCCCTCGGTGTACTTGCCGGAGAAGCACTGCTTCACCAGCTGGCCGGTGGGCAGGCTGCCGGAGCGCTCGGGAGAGAAGGGACCCTCGCCGTCCAGCGCGTTCTGGGTGTCCACTACGCTGCCCTTCATGTGAGCGCCGATGGAAACGCCGCCGCCCATGTGGCAGACGATGAGGTTCAGGTCCTCATACTTCTTGCCCTGCTCCTTGGCGAAGCGCTTGGCCACGGCCTTCTGGTTCAGAGCGTGGAAAATGCTGACGCGCTGGAACAGGGGGTGGCCGGAATAGCGGGCCACGTCTGCCATTTCATCGATGACCACAGGGTCGACGATGTAGGAGGGGATGCCCAGCTCGTCGCCGATCTCGCGGGCGATCAGGCCGCCCAGATTGGAGGCGTGCTGTCCCTGCACGCCGATGGTGCAGTCCTTGACCATGTTGTCGTTGACAGCGTATGTACCGCCGCGAATGGGGCGCAGCAGACCGCCGCGGCCGGAGACGGCGGAGAGGGTGCGGGCGTCGAAGCCCTGCTCGCGCAGCGCCTTCATTACCAGGTCGCGGCGCCAGTCCTTCTGGGCGGGGATAGTGTTGAACTGGGCGATCTCCTCCGCACTGTGGCGCAGGGTCTTGTCGAAGAGAAGCTGCTCATCCTCATAGACACCGATCTTGGTGGAGGTGGAGCCGGGATTGACTACAAGAATTCTGTAAGACACGTTTGTTTTCCTCCTATGCTCTTTTGTTCCGCGGCACAGCGGGTAAAATCAACATTCCTTATTATACAGAATATGATGCCGTCTGTAAATGGGTTTTTACGCAAAAATACGGTATTTTACATACGGGTCTGATTGACAAAGCGCATAGTGTGGGCTAAAATGATATATGTGAGTTTATACCGTTCTTCCATTCGGAACGGGGAAAAGGAGAACTATCCTATGGAGAAGAAGACGTTTTATATCACCACGCCCATCTATTACCCCTCGGACAAGCTGCACATCGGCCACAGCTACTGCACCGTGGCTACCGACGCCATCGCGCGGTACAAGCGTTTGCAGGGCTATGACGTCATGTTCCTGACCGGCACCGACGAGCACGGCCAGAAGATCGAGACGAAGGCCAAGGAGGCCGGCATGACGCCCCAGGCGTTCGTGGATCACATCGTGGAGGGCGAGAAGGGCATTCTGGACCTGTGGAAGCTGATGAACATCAGCAACGACCGGTTTATCCGCACCACCGACGACTATCACTGCGCCGCCGTGCAAAAGATCTTCAAGACCATGTACGAGAAGGGCGACATCTATAAGGGCACCTACAAGGGTAAGTACTGCACCCCCTGCGAGAGCTTCTGGACCGAGAGCCAGCTGGTGGACGGCAAGTGCCCCGACTGCGGCCGCGAGGTGAAGGACGCGGAGGAGGAGGCCTATTTCTTCCGGCTGAGCAAGTACGCCGACCGGATACAGCATCTGCTGGAGGATACGGACTTCCTGCAGCCCCGCACCCGCGTCAACGAGATGGTCAACAACTTCATCAAGCCCGGCCTGGAGGACCTGTGCGTCAGCCGCACCAGCTTCAGCTGGGGTATTCCCGTGGACTTTGATCCCGGCCACGTGGTGTATGTGTGGGTGGACGCGCTGTTCAACTACTGCACCGCCCTGGGCTTTGACAACGATAAATATGACGACTACGACAAGTACTGGCCCGCCGATTACCACATCGTGGGCAAGGAGATCGTGCGCTTCCACAGCATCATCTGGCCCGCCATGCTGATGAGCATGGGTATGCCTCTGCCCAAGCATGTGTACGGTCACGGATGGCTGGTCATCGACGGCGGCAAAATGTCCAAGTCCAAGGGCAACGTCATCGATCCCTACGCCCTGTCCGAGATGTTCGGCGTGGACGCCCTGCGGTTCTTCCTGCTGCGGACGTTTCCCTTCGGCAGCGACGGCAACTTCAGCAACGAGCTGCTGATCGGCACCATCAACACCGACCTGGCCAACAAGCTGGGCAACCTGGTCAGCCGCACCACCGGCATGGCGGAAAAGTACTTCGGCGGCAAGCTGCCCGTACAGCGGGAGGACGCTCCGGAGGACTGCGAGCTGAAGAAGATGGCCTGCGCGCTGCGTGACCGCTATCAGGCGGAGATGGACAAGCTGCAGCTGCAGAACGGACTGGACGAGGTGTTCAAGGTCATCGACCGGGCCAACAAGTATATCGACGAGACGGCCCCCTGGGCGCTGGGCAAGGATGAGAACAAGCGCGAGCGCCTGGCCGCCGTGCTGTACAACCTGCTGGAGACCATCCGCATCTGCACGACCCTGCTGCTGCCGGTCATGCCCGACACCTGCGATAAGATATTCGCCAAGCTGGGCGCGGACGAGGCCTGCCGCAGCTGGGACAACGCCAACGTGTGGGGCGTGCTGCCCAACCAGGCGGTCATCAGCAAGGGTGATAATCTGTTCCCCCGCATCGATGTGGACGAGGCCCTGGCCAAGCTGAACGAGCTGCAGGAGCAGCAGAAGAAGGCCGCCCTGCCGGCCGTGGAGCTGGAGCCCTATGTGGAGGATGAGGTAGACTTCGATACGTTTCTGAAGTCCGATTTCCGCGCCGTGAAGATCAAGAACTGCGAGGCGGTGAAGAAGAGCGACAAGCTGCTGAAGTTCACTCTGGACGACGGCAGCGGCACGGACCGCATCATCCTCTCCGGCATTCACCAGTACTATGAGCCGGAGCAGCTCATCGGCAAGACGGCCATCGCCATCCTGAACCTGCCGCCGCGGAAGATGATGGGAATTCCCTCCTGCGGCATGCTGATCTCCGCCGTGCACAAGGAGAAGGGTGAGGAGAAGCTGCACCTGATGCTGATCGACGACAGCGTCCCCGCCGGCGCCAAGCTGTGCTGACAAAAAGTGACCGAAGGAGCACCCCGCCGGGGGTGCTCCTTTTTTCGCATCTCAAAATCCGCACGTTCGAACTGGAGACGGTCGTGCCGGAGAAACTAAGAGCTGCCGCCTCCGATGTGAACACGTTTGTTGAGAAGGCGAAATCAATATACAGCCATCGGCGGGCTGACGTCGGAGCTGCTGCGGCTGTTCGGCCGGCAGCTCGGGGTGGGGGAACGCACGGCGAAGAAAAGCGGTGTAAGCGGCATGGGTGTAAGCGCTTGCAAAAATCTGATATGATCTTTTAAATTGATGTAGCATTTGCCGTTAAAACCGTAGTACATAGGTGAAGCCGGAAAGGAGGCGGTGTACATGATGGGGGATGCAGAGATCATCGATCTGCTTTTCAAGCGCGACCAGCAGGCGATACGGGAGCTGGATACGAAATACGGCAAGGCGTGTTATCGGCTCTCATACAATATTGTAAACGACCGGCAGGACGCGGAGGAATGCGTCAACGACGCTTACCTTGGCGCGTGGAACACGATACCGCCGGCAAGACCCGACCCGCTGCTGACCTACCTCTGCAAGATCGTTCGGAATACTTCCCTGAACAACTATTACAGAAAGAAAGCGGCCAAACGAAGCGGCCGCTGCGCGGCGGCTATGGAGGAGATCGAAGCCTGCATAGCATCTCCCGACACAGTGGACGCAGAGATCGAAGCCAGAGAGTTAGCCCGCATCATAGAGAGCTTTTTGGACACGCTGACCGCTGAAAACCGCGTTATCTTTATGCGCCGCTATTGGTTTTGCGACAGCGGCAGGGATATCGCCGAATTTGTGGGACTAACGGAGAAAAATGTGTCTGTCCGACTGTCCCGTATTCGTGAGAAGCTGCGGGAATATCTGATAGAAAGAGGGGTGTCTGTGTGAACGCAGTGAAGCTTACCGATGCCATGAGTGCGCTGGAGGACAAATATATCACGGAGGCTCTTTTCTATGAGCGCCCGCACACATCAAAAGTAGGCACTAAAAAGCTGGCCGTACTGGCCGCCGCCATCATCGCCGCATTGGCGCTCTGCGGTTTTACGGCACACGAGCTGGGGCTGTTTGACCGGTGGCTTCAGAGGCCGTCTCCCGATCCGGCGCAAACCGTTCAAAGTGCCATCGAAGGGCAAGCCGATAAAGCATATACGATTTGTGTGCGTGTGGATGAGATCGAAGTGGATAAGAGCGAAACAGCGCGTGTCGTTAAAATGTACGCCGGCAGCGAACTCGCCGCGTCAAGAGGCTGGACGGACGAGTATCTGGCAGAGCATTTTGTCGTCGTCCGGGCAAAATACTATGTGGCGTACGACCACACAAAAACGTTTATGAACGACGGCTGCACGGAGCAGCACTTCTACTTGACGCAGGATGCGAAAACCGGGAAATGGGAGATCATCGACAACACCTCGCCGAACATACGGCCATAAAAGCAATGCGCGGCCGACCCTTTTCCGCGGCATATTCGCGCCCGTTTCCGTGGGATATACCGGGTGCAGACACAAAAAGAGCGCTTAGGCGCTCTTTTTACTATATAATATACTTCGTAAGAATTTTGAAAGGAAGCGTCATATCCTGCTTCAAAAGGGTAGTTAATGTGTGAAGAAGGGGAAAGGAGGTACGTCGCCCCATGGAGGACCAACAGATCATACGCCTGTTTTTTGAGCGCTCGGAGCAGGCGATCACCGAGCTGTCACGGAAGTACGGCGCACTGTGCTTCCAAATCGCCGACAACATTCTGGACGACCCGCAGGACGCGGAGGAATGCGTCAACGACGCCTGGCTCGGCGCGTGGAACAGTATTCCCCCGCAACGCCCCGACCCGCTGAGAGCCTACGTCTGCCGTATCGTCCGCAACCTCTCTTTGAAAAAGCTGCGGGCCAATTCCGCGCTGAAGCGGAGCAGCCGGTTTGAGGTCTCGCTATCCGAACTGGAGGACTGTATTTCCGCCCATTCCCTCGACGAGCAGCTTGCCGCAGGTGAGCTGTCCGCGCAGATCAATGCGTTTCTCGCTGCCCTGCGCCGGGATGACCGGGTCATGTTCGTCAGGCGGTACTGGTTCGCGCAGCCGTTGTCCGAGATCGCGGATGCCTTCGGTACCACCGAAAACAACGTATCTGTCCGGCTGGGCAGAATTCGCAGGAAATTACATACGTACCTGGAACGTAAGGAGGTAACCCTATGATGGAGCACAACACCGAAAAACTGCTCTCCGCCATCGGAGACGTGGATGCGGCGTATCTGGAGGAGGCCCTTGATTTTGATGCCGCGAACGCGGGCCGGAAACGGGCAGCCCGCTTCCCTAAATTATCCGCCGCGTGTGTGGCGGTGCTGGTCATACTGGGCGTATCCGTGACCGCCTTTGCCGTCAGCAGACTGCCGCTGTCATGGCGCGACATCTTTTCTCCTGAACAGACCGTCATCGGCGACGGGGACGAGACGCCGGTGGTCTCCCAACAGCAACCCACGGCAGCTGCGGAGGAGCTGCACATCCGTGTGGAGAAGGTGATCTCGGACGAGCGCACCCTGTATCTTCTCTATTCTGTGAAGGCCAACGAGGGGGCTGTGCTGGATCAGAGCGGCCAATTCGCCGACTTTGAGCTGTACTTTCCCGGCAAGATGATGTCCGGCGCGTATGTGTCGTCCTTCCTCCCGCGGAAGGAGGGCGTGCCGGAGAACGAGCTGGAAGGCGTCGTATACGCCAACTGGCAGCCGGGCAGCAGTGCCAACGGTCTGGTGATGACCTTCGCCAACTGGCAGGAGAAACGGTGGTTCGACGACGAGAAGATCGACTTCAACGTGGCGGAGATGGTGGAAAACGCCGGAGAGAACGCAAAGCTGCCCCAGTGTCAGCAGCGATTCCGCAACGGAACGGTGCGGTATTACTGGCAGCCGGGGGACGCGGACGTGCAGCTGCCCTGCGGCGCGTCCATCTGCAACGCCGGATGGGAGGACGGCACTCTCCATCTGGTGATGAAAGAACCGCTGGGCTCGGATGAATGGTCCGCGTCCTGGGAGAAGAACTGGTATTTCCTGGACACGCGGACGGACACGGTCATCTACCCGGAGTCCCACTGTCATTTCGGACAGCCCGACGAGTTTGACCCGGATGCCACGGATGCCGACTGGCGGTACTTTTGGCGGGATGTGGCCGTTGACAAGGAAGCGCTCCCCTATTTGGAACTGCACTGGGGCGGAAAGGAGATCACCACCACTGTGCTTCCGGGGGACTGGCGGGTCACGCTGGAGGAAACGCCTGTTACCGTGCAGAGTGAGGTGCTGGCGGAGAGCGTTTCCCTCTCCTATGGCGGGGAGGTGCTCACGGCGGAGAAAATCGAATGCTCCAAGCTGTCCATGGCGGTGTACTTCGCCGACTATGTGGACTCCACCACCGGCATCCTCAGCGCGTTCAAAGCGTTTGACGAGGACGGCAAGTCTATCCCCTGCGATTGGAGCTTTATCGCGGAGCAGACCGACGACAGATGCATGATCTGGACGCGGTTCGATGAGCCCATTGAGCCAGCGAATATCTGCAAGTTGACATTTAACGGCGAGACTGTGTTTGCGCGCTGACGGTTCCGCGCAGTCCGCTTCGGAAACGGCAGAACAAAAGAGGGGCGGCATCGCCCCTTTTTTGTCGTCTGCTATCGTCCGGGACGGCGCGGAGGCCGCCGCATCGGCGGAATGCCGAATTCTCCCGCGCTGTCTTGCAAGGCGCCGCCCGGTTTGCTATAATGAAAAAAATATCATGGATGGCAAGGAGGGACAGGCTGTGGGCGACGGCTATTTTCTGCTGACAAATCTGCTTTCTGAGGACGAGAAACGGGTGATCACCAGCATCACGGCACATATCGAGCGCGGCGAGAGGCGCGTGGGCATCCAGCAGATCGCCAACGAGAACTTTCTCTCCACCACCACCATCGTCAAGATGTGCAAGCGGCTGGGCTTTGACGGGTACAGCGAGCTGTACTACTACCTCAGCCGCCAGTTCAACTCCCACGGCCAGGACCGCAGCGCGGAGAATATCAAGAGCCTGATCGACAATTATTCCGACGAGCTGCTGGACCGGTTCTGCGGTCTGCTGGACCAGTCGCGCCGGGCCAAGCTGTTCACCACCGGCGAAGGCTTTTCCAACATTGTGGGCGCCTATATCGCCCAACGGCTGTCCATCTGCGGCTTTATGGTGTTCAACAACGTCCATTTCTATGACTATATGCTGTTCCGCGACGCGCACCACCTGTCCGACGCGGCGGAGGCCCCGCCGGTGATGTTCGCCGTCAGCCAGAGCGGCGAGACGGAGCCGGTGCTGAACGACGTGCGTCACGCCCGGCAGAACGGCCACAGGATCGTCACGTTCACCAAGCGGAGCGACTCTACCCTGGCGCAGATGTCGGACATCGTGTTTGTGGTGGACGGCTCGCGGCAGACGCTGGCCGGCAGCCTGCCCAACAGCTTTTTCGGCCATGTGATACTGGCGTTCGAGGAGCTGGTGGCGTTCTACTTCGGGCGGGAGAGGGACGCCTGAGATATTACTTTTTTTACCAAATCGGAAAATTTTTCTCTATAAAGGTGTGCTATACTGTGAGACGGTATGGTGCGCCTTTTGCTGTGCCATGCCGCTGTACACGTCCCGGAGAACTACTCCGGGCAAGGGAACAACACTTTATGGAGGAAAAAAGAATGAAAAAGTTTTTTGCTCTGCTGCTGGCGCTGGTCATGGCGCTCGGCCTGCTGGCCGGCTGCGGTGACAAGACCGATGGCGACAATACCGGCGACACCGACGGCGCGAAGAAGATCGAGACCCTGAAGGTCGCGTTCGTGCCCTCCCGCGAGCCGGAGGAGATCATTACCGTTACCGAGCCCCTGAAGCAGATGCTGAAGGACGAGCTGGCCAAGCAGGGCTACGAGGTGGGCGACGTGGAGATCACTGTCGGCACCACCTATGAGGCCGTGGGCGAGGGCCTTGAGGCCGGCACCATCGACGTGGGTCTGATCCCCGGCGGCACCTATGTGCTGTATGACGACGGCGCCGAGGTCATTCTGACCGCTACCCGCGACGGCTTGAGCAAGGACTCCGACAACGCCAAGGACTGGAATGACGGCCAGCCCACCGAGGCTTCCGACAAGCAGGCCGTTTCCTACCGCGCCCTGTTCATCGCCGGCCCCTCTGACAAGGGCCAGGAGCTGGTGAAGAAGGTCAACGCCGGCGAAGAGCTGACCTGGGAGGACCTGGACAGCGCCAACTGGAGCGTCATGGGCACCTCTTCCCCCGCCGGCTACATCTATCCCGCCCTGTGGCTGCAGGATCACTACGGCAAGGGCATCTCTGACCTGAAGAGCGCCGTGCAGTCCGACTCCTACGCCAGCGCCTTTGCCCGTCTGGCCTCCGGCCAGGTGGACGTGCTGGTGACCTATGCCGACGCGCGCCGCGACTATGCCGAGCGCTGGAACACCGAGTTCAGCCGCGAGGGCTCCATCTGGGAGGAGACCGGCGTGATCGGCGTGACCGCCCCCATCTACAATGACACCATCTCCGTCAGCAAGAACTCCGAGATCATGGACGCTGACCTGATCGCCGCGCTGCAGCAGGCGTTCATCAACATCGGCAACACCGATGCCGGTAAGGAAGTCATCGCTATCTACAGCCACAACGGCTATCAGGTGGCACAGGCTTCCGATTACGACAACGAGCGCGCCGCGCAGAAGCTCATCCAGGAGCTGTCTGCCGCCAACTAAAGCACTTTCCCAAGCGCGGGGAGGACTGCACAGCCATGACCTTCCGCTGTGCAGCCCTCCCCGTGTGCTATTTCAGGAAAAGAGGAGACCATATGATCATTTTCGACCATGTATCCAAGGTGTATCCCAACGGCACGGTGGGTCTGGACGACGTGGACCTGACCATTCAGGACGGCGAGTTTGTGGCCATCATCGGCCGTTCCGGCGCGGGCAAGTCCACGCTGCTGCGCTCCGTGAACCGGATGCACCAGATCACCTCCGGCACGCTGACGGTGAACGGCACTGATGTCAGCACCCTGTCGGGCAAGAGCCTGCGCCGGTTCCGCCGGGGCATCGGTATGGTGTTCCAGTCCTTCAATCTGGTGACCCGCACCACAGTCATCAAGAACGTGCTGTCCGCCTGCGTGCCGGATATGCCCTTCTGGCGGGTGCTGCTGGGCGCCTTCCGAAAGGCGGACAAGATCAAGGCGCTGGAATCGCTGGATAAGGTGGGTATTCTGGACAAGGCCTACATCCGCGCCGACCAGCTCTCCGGCGGTCAGCAGCAGCGGGTGGCGCTGGCCCGCACACTGACCCAGAACCCCCGGATCATTCTGGCAGACGAGCCGGTGGCTGCCCTTGACCCCGTTACCGCCAAGCAGGTGATGCAGGACTTCGTCCGCATCAATGAGGAGATGGGCATCTCCATCCTGCTGAATATCCACCATGTGGAGCTGGCGCTGGAGTACGCCGACCGCATTATCGGCATCCGCGCCGGCAAGATCGTCTATGACGGGCCCTCCGCCAATGTGGACCAGTCGGTGCTGGACGCCATCTACGGTGACGACAGCGAGACGGAGGCAGACGCATGAGCCTGTACGACCGTCTGTTCAAGCCCCGCCGCTATACGCTGCCCAACGGCGCGGTGGTGGAGGAAAAACGCAGCCGCGCGCCGCTGGTCATTCTGATCGTGTTGGCGCTGGGCGCGCTGTCTGTGCACATCACCGGTTTCGATTTCGGGGTGTTGGTGAAGAAGGGCAGCAAGTTTTTCGATATTCTCGCGGCCATGTTCCCGCCCAACACGGGGTATCTGAGCAAGATCTGGCAGCCCCTGTGGGACACCATCAAGATGTCCTTCCTGGGTTCGTTCATCGGCGCGGTGCTGGCGATCCCCTTTGCCGTAGCCGCCGCCAGCAACATTGTCACCAACCGCGTGGTGGTGTTCATCGTCCGGCTGTTTCTCAGCCTTGTGCGGACACTGCCTACGCTGGTGTGCGCCCTGATCGCCACCTACATCTTCGGCCTGGGCACCATGGCGGGCACCTGCGCCATCGCGGTGTTTACCTTCGCCTATGTGGGCAAGCAGCTCTTCGAGATCATCGAGACGGTGGATATGGGACCCTATGAGGCCATGGAGGCGCTGGGCGCCACCCGGCTGCAGGCCTTTACCACGGCGGTGTTTCCCCAGGTGCTGCCCACCTATCTGTCCGTATCCCTGTTCTGCCTGGAGGGCAACGTGCGCTACGCCTCCATCCTGGGCTACGTGGGCGCGGGCGGACTGGGCCTTATTATGAATGAAAAGATCGGCTGGCGTGAGTACGACAGCCTTGGCATGATCCTGATCGTTCTGTTTGTGGCCGTTATGGTCATCGAGGCGATCAGCCACGCCCTGCGTAAAAAACTGACGTAAGGAGGGCCGTATGGAACAGAGAATTCAAAAAGCCTGCGCCTCCGCGCCGAAAACGTGGCTGTGGCAGCTGCTGGCGGCCTTCATCGTGGCCTGCCTGCTGGCGTGGTCCGGCACGGCCGTACAGACCAGCAACCCCACCAGCAACGGGCTGGAGGTAGCCGGGAATATCATCTCCGGTATCTTCCATCCCTCCGCCAAGCTGCTGTTCACACTGGGCACCAACGGTGTGCCTTATCTGCTGCTGGAGACGTTCTGCATCGCCTTTCTGGGCACCATCGTAGGCGCGGTGATCTCGCTGCCCCTGTCGTTTATCTCCGCCAGCAATCTGGTCCCCAAGCCGCTGGCGCTGGTGGGACGTATTCTGATCGCCGCCATCCGCACGGTGCCGGCCTTTGTCTACGGCCTGATGTTCATCCGCGTCACCGGCCCCGGTCCCTTCGCGGGCCTGCTGACCATGTCCCTGTGCTCCATCGGCATGGTGTCCAAGATGTTTATCGAGAGCATCGAGGACTTGGACAAGCGCATCCTGGAGTCGTTGGACGCCGCGGGCTGCACCACGTTCCAGAAGATCCGCTACGGCATTCTGCCGCAGCTGACGGCGGACTTCACCTCCACCATCATCTACCGCTTCGACATGAACCTGCGCGACGCCACGGTGCTGGGCCTGGTGGGCGCGGGCGGTATCGGCGCGCCGCTGATCTTCGCCATGAGCGCCTATCGCTGGAACGAGGTGGGCGTGATCCTGCTGGGCCTGATCGTGCTGGTGCTGATCATCGAGTGGATATCCTCCCGGATCCGTATCAAGCTGGCACGGGGGTGAGCCGATGGACACAAAACGCTTTACCATCTACTTCACCTCTGACCTCCATGGTTATATCTATCCCACCGACTACCGCAGCCGGCAGGAGAGGAATATCGGTCTGTTCAAGTGTGCCAGCCAGTTTCATAAGGACGGGAACACGCTGGTCATCGACGGCGGCGATATCCTGCAGGGCTCGCCGCTGGGTGCCTACTGCCATGACACATTGGGCGACGCCAGCCGGTTCGCCGAGATAATGAACCGCTGCGGCTACGACTATGTGACCCTGGGCAACCACGACTTCAACTACGGCATGGACTATCTGGACAGCTATCTCAACGCTCTGCACGCCCGCTGCGTCTGCGAGAATGTCCGCTGGGACGGCGCCCGCGTGCGCTTCCCTGCCCGTATCCACACGCTGGAGAACGGCCTGCGGATCGGCATCGTGGGCATCGTCACCGACTACGTGAACATCTGGGAGAAGCCGGAGCACCTGTCCGGCATCACTATCAGCGACCCTATCCCCGCCGCGCGTGCGGCGCTGGAATCCCTGCGGGGCCGGGTGGATGTGACGCTGTGCATTTATCACGGCGGCTTCGAGAGAGATCTGGCCACCGGCCGCGTGCTGTCCACCACCCACGAGAACGTGGCCTACCGCCTGTGCCAGGAGCTGGACTTTGACTTTCTGCTGACAGGGCACCAGCACATGACCGTCCACGGGCAGACGCTGTGCGGTACTTTCGTGGTGCAGCCCACCGACCGGGGACAGGAATTCCTGCACATCGAGGCGGCCATATCCGAAACGGGCAAGCGCTTCACCAGCGAGACGATCCCCGCATCCGGTGCATGCCGCCGGGCGTGGCTGGACGAGTTCGCCGGCATGGAGCGCGGCGCCCAGGACTGGCTGGATCAGGTGGTGGGCCATCTGCCGCAGCCTCTGATGCCGGACACGCCGCTGCACATGGCGGCCGGAGGCAGCGGCCTCCCCGATCTGTTCAACGCGGTGCAGCTTTGGGCCAGCGGCGCGCAGCTGTCCGCCTCCAGCCTGGCCAACGACGCGGCGGGGCTCCCGCGGGTGGTGCGGCGGCGCGATCTGCTGATCGCCTACCCCTACACCAACACGCTGTCGGTGCTGGAGATCACCGGCGCCGTTCTGCGGCAGGCGATGGAGCGCAGCGCGGCGTACTTTACCCGGAACGACGACGGCACCCTGCGGGTGTCGGACTGCTTCCTGGAGCCGAAGGTGGAGCATTACAACTATGACTACTACATGGGCGTGTCCTACACCTACGATATCTCCCGCCCGGTGGGGCAGCGGGTCGCTGCCATGACCGTGCAGGGAAAGCCCGTGGCGGATACCGATGTGTTCACCATCTGCCTGAACAGCTACCGCGCCAGCGGCACCGGCGGGTATGACTGCTATGTGGGCTGCCCCGTGGTGCGGGAGATCGGCACGGAGATGTCCGATCTGATCCTGGACTACTTCAAGCAGTACGGCGACGCCATGCCGGAGCGGCGCGGCGATTTTCAGATCCTTCCGCCTGTGCGGAGCGAGGGATAAGCGCCGCTGCGTCTCGGACAAACCGCTGCCGTTTTACAACGCTTCCTGTGCTCCAAAAGCCCCGGGACCTTTTCGGCCCCGGGGCTTTTTTGGCGTGCGTCACTGACTCGAATTCAAAATTTGCAAAAGAAAAAACCTTGAAACCATAATGGTTCCAAGGTTTTCGGATGGTGCGCGGTACAGGACTCGAACCTGTGACCCCATGCACGTCAAGCATGTGCTC
>ERZ839823.1316-NODE-1316-length-25883-cov-8.426398_pt1 | contig 25883 bp, 26 predicted proteins | sample MGYA00519862_ERZ839823 | MGnify/ENA primary metagenome ERZ839823 (study PRJEB31850, sample SAMEA3708853) | human gut metagenome | biome: human gut; feature: human-associated habitat; material: faeces | place: China | collected 2014 ...
TCTTTTTATCTTGTAAAAATTACAAATGTTTTAGACCATACCTTTCCGGAATTCAAACCTTTTTTCAATGAGCGGCTTTCAAAAACTGCCATCTATCTCCTTGAAAACTATGGTTCAGCCGAAAAAATGGCTCATATGAATTCAGCTTCTTACGCCAAACTCCGTTGTGCTTCAAGAGGTAAGTTTTCTATACAACAGTTCCTTCGTTTGAAAGAACTGGCTGCCAATACAGTCGGTGTCAATAATTCTATTTTCGACATCGAATTAAACAGTTTACTTACCTTGTACAACTCTCTCTGCAAGGAAATCAAAACCCTTGAAGCCGAGATTACCAAACTTATTGAAGAAGTACATCCACACTATATGTCCATTCCCGGTATCGGTCCCATTTCAGCAGCTGTTATTTATGCTGAATATGGTGATATATCAAACTTTTCAAATCCCGGACAGATGCTTGCATTTGCAGGAATCGAACCCGGTATTAACGATTCTGGAACAGAATCCCATGGTGGCAGAATGGTAAAACATGGTTCTTCACAACTTCGTTACGTTCTTCTTAACGCCTGCCTTCCTTTAATCCGTTTTGACATAACCTTTGCAACTTACTATGCAAAGAAACGTGCAGAAGGCAAAAAACACAGGGTAGCTATTACTCATGTAGCAAAGAAACTGATCAGAGTCATCTATGCATTGGAGAGGCAGGATGTAGACTTTAACGTTCAGAAGCTTCGCTAATATCTGCTCTACATACATTTATCTGTCCCATCTGAAATACGATGTATTCAAATGGTCTGTTAAAGTTACCCTTTTTACAAGTATAATTTTTTTCAAAAACCTCTTGACTATTTATAGTTTGTCATCTCCTTTGAAGAATAAACATCTCTTGTGGCATATGCATTCTGCATATTTTTTCATGCATAAATCCATGGTTTCATTTCTATTTTTTGTTTAAATATAACGGCTTTTCTCCCGGAACTATTAGTCTCATACACCACCATATGTATATATTGCTTATTTTTCACATTCTGATATTTCGTAAAATATATACCAATTTTATGAAACCCATTTACCTTTTTTCTTATTCTATTACCCTGAATCACAAAATATCTACTATTTTTATTAATTTCATCTTTGACAATTCTACTCATAGGAGAATTAAATAAGAAAACACCATAAATAGATATGGCATCTTGATACCTAAGCATAGCATATGGTATATTGTACTCATTAACTGCCTTGTAATTATATGCCTTAGACTGCATAAACACCTCATACATATGTTGCATAACACTATTCTTTAAATTTATTCCTGTAATTTCTCTAATATCTTGCTTTATCTTTCTCCATTTAGTTTCAATAATGTTTTTTATCTTTTCAGACTCTTTCGTGTTTTTTCTTATCTCTGTATTTCCCAACCTTGATGGTTTGTAAAGTGAGCAATTTTTCATTTCATGCTCATTCCAATATGGAAATCCTTCTACAGGCCGCCCTGCATGTTTTCCATAAAGGACTACCTTGCGAGTTACATTCTGCATCATTTCCGCTCCATACATATTTACAATTTGAATTGGATTTCCACATTCCGGGCAAATAGCATGCAATGAAAGGCCTTTACCTTTCTTCTCTATATAATAAGGATACATGTGGTATGTTTGTTTCTCAAATTCATCAACTGAAAGTTCTAGTGCTACTCCCTTGTTTATTGCAAAAACATTCATTTAATCACTTCCTATTCTAAACAATAAATATTTTTTCCATAACCCCATTCTCCATATCATCAATACTATAAATCGTATCCATGACCTCGAATGTTTCTCTCAAATTACCTCTTGCACTCTTCCAGCCGATACCATCTGTAAACCACACAAAGGTAAAACCATCTATAGTATCCGCCTCCTGAGAAAGCATCTTGTAGCTTCGTGCAGTCTCATTAAGTTTTGAACCACCGCCTCCATAGAAATTTGTTTCAATACCATAAATCATCTTATCTGTCTTAATTACAAAATCAAATCTCTTAGCAGCTTTGCCCTGATTAGAAAGCGCAGATAAATCAATATTCCACTTTTCTTCAATATCCTTAAGGTACATTTCCTTGAAGTAACTTACATCCTTTTCAAATCCTGCTGCCACAATGTACTTTTCAACCAAATCTTCCATCTGATGACCACCACGATTTTTACGGCCGTTAGAATCCAATCCAGTTTCGATACCCAGTGCATAATCTACAAGATTATTTACCAAATGATTTGCAATCATATCAAACAATCCTGTCTTTCGCATGAATATTTTATACTGCTCCACACTGTAATTCATCTTCTTAAAATTATACAAGAACGCTCCTTCTTCATCCTGGGCATATATTTCACGCCCTCTTACCGCAAGGAGCAGTGGAACACATTGTAATGTTTCTGGATACTTTGTCACTATTTTCTCAAATTCTGCCTCAATATTTTTTGAGCCTATCAAAGAATTTAAAATATTCAGTTCCACCTTGATTTTTTCTACATTTCTTATGACTTTTTCAAAGTCAATATAGTAATCATAACTTGATATACTCGGTCTGAATTTACTCAACCATTCATCAAAATTTCTATTTGTCATTTGCTCCCTTCTCCAATCTTCTTTTTGATATCTCCATATATTCTTCATTTACATCGATTCCAATAAATTTCCTTCCAAATCGCACCGCCTCTACTCCGGTTGTCCCGGAACCACAGAAAGGATCCAATATCACCTGTCCTTCCTCAGTGGAAGCTAAAACAATTCTTTCCAGCAGATACTCTGGTTTCTGTGTTGGATGCTTTCCCTCCTTTTTTTCCGATGGCTTTGTCAATGAGCCTGTCCACACATCCTTCATCTGTTTTCCACCATTCATTTCCTTCATCTTCTGATAATTGAAAAAATGCTTGGACTTCTTATCCTTTTTTCTAGCCCATAAAATAGTTTCCGTAGAATGTGTAAAACAACGGCACGCTAAATTGGGTGGGGGATTTGTTTTCTGCCATGTAATGTTATTGATTATTTTGAAACCTTCCTGCTCCAATGCCATACCAATCGAATATATATTATGCAATGTTCCTGATATCCATATCGAGCCATTCGGCTTTAATACTTTTTTACATAACCTAATCCATTTTCTGTTAAACTTGTGTTTTTCTTCAATGCTTGTTTCGCTCTCTGAAAGTTTATCCCACGAGCCTTTATTTACTGAAACCATTTTCCCGCCCTGACAAGTAATTCCGTCATTGCTTACAAAATACGGAGGATCTGCAAATATCATATCTACAGATTCCGGCTTCATCTTTGTTAGAATTTTAAACGAATCCCCCACTATTAATTGAGATTCCTCTGTTTCAAAAAATAATGGCACCTTTTTTGTAAATAAGTTTTCCATTATCTCAACTCTCCTCTAATAATTACATATAATTACTTCTTCACCAACTCTGTTTGATGCATCTGAATTAATCATACGTTTTACACTTACAACATCTATCTTGTACCCCTTGTTTCCATACAGTTCATTGATTAACTCCGTATTATGATTGGTAAGCATGCAATAGCATCCTTTGGCTGTTAATTCGTCATAAAACTTTGATAACCGTCTATGACTTTCTATATCAAAACCCTCTTTCGTATAAGATTCGAAGGAAGTTGGATTCAATGGTGCATACGGACTATCCAAGAAAATAAAATCTCCCTTCTTGGCACTTGCAGAAATCTCCTGAAAATCACCATTCATAATTGTTATTCCCTGAAGATACTCTGAAACCTCCATAATTAAACTTTCGTCAACAGAGGACCTGCGGCTGTTATTATAAGGAACATTAAACAAACCTTTGCCGTTCACACGGTATAAGCCATTAAAACAATGCTTATTTATAAACACAAACAAAGCTGCTAACTCTACATCATATTCTGCCTTCATTAACTTATCATTATAATGCTCCCGTAATGAATAATAATATTTCTTACCATCTTCCCACATTTCTTGATCGAGTTTGTTTATCACCTTCAAAAACATATCCGGTTCATTACATATCTGTCTATAGGCATTTATCAATGCCTCATTTATGTCATTAATCAAAGCATTTTCAGGTAGTAATCCAAATACAACTGCGCCACCACCTACAAATGGTTCAATATAATTATTATATTTTTCAGGCATTCTCTCCTCTATTTGCGGAAGCAGCTGCCGTTTACCACCAGCCCACTTTACAAATGGGGCAACCTTTGAATTACTCATTTTGATTCCTCTTCTCTATGTCCAAATAGACAACCTTTTACATATCTATTATACTTGCAAACATCGAAAATAACAACAAAAACCTTCTTGCATTATCATTATCAATTACCCGGCTTTTGAAAAACAAATATATACTCATGTGCCAAAAGCAAAAAGTTGTTATTTTGTCTTTTCCAATAATCCGTTGCGCGACAATTATGTTGTTCTTTAATAATAATTTCCTTATTCACAAAACCTGCCTGTAAAAAACATTCCATCATACGAAACCCTAATGGAATAACTTTTCCGCGTTTCCGTACATCCCCCATCATTACAGCACACATCTTCCCCTTTTTCAGAACCCGAAAAGATTCTTCAGCCACTTTTTTCATTTCAATTAAAAAGTCATCTACATCAAGTAACGAAATATCACCTTCTATCTCTTTACTATATTCAATAATATTGGAATATGGCGGATGAGTACAAATAAAGTCAATTCGGCTATCTTTGATAAAATGCAAATCCATGGCATTCCCATTCTTTACAAATATTTTTGAATTTGTATCGCATCGGAATTGTAAATTTTCTTGAACTATAGAAACAGATTGTGGATTGATGTCAACACCTACTGCATGACGATTAAGCAGTTTTGCCTCTATCAAGGTTGTTCCACTCCCCATAAATTGATCTAAGACCCAGTCTCCCGGTTTTGAATAACGAAGTATTAGATTTCTTGGTACATACGGAGACCAGTTTCCCCGATATTTTCCTGAATGTGTTGCCCAACTGCCCCTGTCTGCAAAGGACCAGATTGTTGTTGATTCAAGATTAAAATTAGTTGGTTGTAAACTTATAAGCCATTCCTCCTTCCGATGCTCATTGCTTCATACGATGCAAAAAGCACTCACACTTCTTTTCTCTCAGATGATACCACTAAGTCTACATCACTTTATATAAAAAATCCACCCTTATTTTCACTTTCACAATAAGTGAATTTATATAAGCCTCTTCTCATGAGATAATATTCACAAATAATGAAAGAGGCATTGATATGTATTTTGAAAATGACATTGAGCTATACCATGTTATAGGTACAAATATAAAACATTATAGAGAACAAGCTAACTTGACACAAGTTCAACTTGCAGAACAAGCAAAGATAAGCATCAGTTATCTTTCTAAAATTGAAGCCACCGGATGTGATAAAAGTGTTTCCATATCTGTTCTTAATCAAATTGCAAATGTTCTTGGTGTTGAGATTAATGAATTTTTTAAGGAGGTATAACTATGTCAAGAACGCCTAATATCCATGGAGGTGGAGCCCGCACAAATCAAAACGGTTTACATTTCGAGCAAATCACATCTTTGGATGATGCGCTCAATAATGCCGGCTACACTGTTATTAATCACATTGTTTATCGCGATTCACAGAAAATCGGTATGTCTGTCCCTCAAAAAAAGTTATACATAAAATTTCTTAACCCACATGGCATTCAATATGATGACTACAATTCTAAAGAATGGCGTCCAGACGAGGCCTTTATTAACTTTGAAAACAATACAGTCTATATCATAGAGAAAAAATTTCAAAATTGCTCCGGCTCTGTTGACGAAAAGCTGCCTGGTTGCCATTTCAAAAAACTTGAATACAAAAAGTTATTTAATCCTTTAAAGTTTGAAGTCGAATTCATTTACTTATTTAACAATTGGTTTTTGGACAAACGCTATCGTGATACCCTAGACTACATAAAAGATATGGGATGCCATTACTTTTATAACGAAATCCCTTTATCTTTTCTTGGTTTATAAGCGCTGTGAGAGCGAGAACTACTATAACTATATGTCAATCCTCACATCGCCTTTGCAATCTTATCCACCAAGGTTACATCCGCAGGTAACCAATCAACCGAATCCAACTGTGCCTTCGAAAGCCACTTTGCGTCCTCATGCTCATTTAACACAACATGCTCTGACTGCAATTCACACCAAAAGCAGTCCATTGATAAATGAAAATCCGGATAATCATACTCAATCGTGTCAATCAAATCCCCCACAACAATATCTGCATCTAATTCTTCTTTTATCTCACACTGCCCCTACACATAACACTTTACTTTTTTATACCATTATCATATACTGTTCCTCCTGAGCACTATCCTATTTTACATAATAAACATATATCTGATAATATCAAAATAATATTCAACATTTAACTTTTATGTTTTCGACGGATTTCGACAAATTTTCACAGTCAAATGTAATATAATACATACATCAACTCAAAAAATAAGGAGGACATATTATGAAATTTACAGAATCACAACTAAAACTCTATGCTGCGCCATTAAGTGAATCAGAAAATCAAAAATGTAAAAATGCAATTGGAATGGTGCGTGATGCACTCAAGCCTCTAGGTTTTACTGATTACGGGCACCCTATATCATTACTTTATGAAGATACTTTAGCATATGCTATAGAAATGAGAAGTATGTATGATTCAAGAAAAATCAAGATTTTTATTCAAGGTTCCTATGCTAACAATACTAATGTACGCACTCAAAGTGATGTAGATATTGCTGTTGTTCAAGAAGAAATATTCCAAACTGTTTATCGTAAGGGCGTATCCGATAACAATTACAATTTTTCAACTGCAAAACCTACTGAAAAGTCTTTTAAAGATGAAGTTGAAGAATGTTTAAAAAGTAAATTTGGTAGGGATGTTGAACGAAAAAACAAATCAATTAAGATTCATGGAAATACATATCGAAAAGATGCTGATACCGTACCTTGTAGAAGATATCGTGATTATCGTCAAGATTATTACTACGATGAAAATAATTATATTGGCGGGATTGTAATTATTGCAGATAATGGTGAAAGAATTATTAACTATCCCGAACAACATATTGCTAATGGAAGAACTAAAAATGCCGAAACAAATCATTACTATAAAATAATGGTGCGTATAATTAAAAAAATGCGATATATAATGGACGACAACTCCTATTCTTCCGCAAAAGAAGTTTCATCTTTTGGATTGGAGTCTCTTTTATGGAACCTTCCAAATAAAATTTTTACTGAAAATTTTACATACCGACATATATTTTATGATATAGTAAACTATATTTACAATAACCAATCTTTATTATCTACATATAAAGAAGCAAATGGAATTAAACCATTGTGTCCCTATCCTGGTGATATTACAAAAATGAGCAACTTTATTGATGAGCTAAAAGGATTTTATGAATACGACATAACGGAGGAATAAATGAAAGAACAGTTTAACAAATTAATGAGTAAAACTATTTGGTGTGCTATTATATTGTTTTGCCTGCGTTGCTTTATATCATGGAATGGTATAAAAAACGCTTTTTCGGTTTATGATTTATTCGGTTATGCAGGAGAAGCAATAAGTCTTGCCACATTATTATCTATAACATATGAACGCTGGCTTTGGAAGTTTAATCCCATTGAATCAACTCCTGTTCTTTCAAAAAAATATACTGGTTTCCTAATCTCCAGTTACGATAATACTAAACGAAGTGCTGAGCTTGAAATAAAGCAAACTCTCTTAACCATTCAAATAATCTTAATAACAGAAGAAAGTAAAAGCAAATCCTTGTCATCAACAATCGATGATATTTTAGGAGAAAAAATATTAACTTACTGTTATTTAAACACACCTAATGCAAATGTTAGAGATAGAAGCGAAATACATTATGGCACAGGTATGCTCTGTGTAGATAATCCTAACAAATTAACAGGACAATATTTTACTGATAGAAAAACTATAGGAGATATGAAATTTAATTCAGCACAATAGTAAGCATATAGATATCAAAAAGGTGTCTTGACCTACACTAAAGAGATGCTCTCGTGGTCGCACTCGGCGCGTGCCACAAGAGCATCTTCAATATTGAGCATAATAATGTGACTCTCCGAATATTGATACCTGCCTCCGTCTGGCAAAATATCTTGATATGACGGTAGAGGATCTGTTTTCGCTAAAGACCTAACTTTATGTTACTCAAGTCCTTTTACAATTATCATCGAATTTTCTTCTGCTTTGACCGAATCTGCTTTAAATAAAACAACATTTGTTCCATGTTTTCCATATTTTCTCATACGAGTACTCGGATATATAATTCCTCCATATTCCTTTTTCTCAAAATATTCAGCTAAGATATGAAATGATTTATAACAACGTTCTTTCTTAATTATGTCATTGTCTTCATCATCATCTAATGGAACAAAAATCGCACTGCACAGTGCGGATAACAAATATTTGCCAGCAAATTCTGTCGCTAGCATTCTTGTTTTGTCTTCTATTACATTTTCTGTTAAATCATAATTATTTTTATTAATCAAATTCTCAATATAATCTTGCGTTATTTTATTTAGCTTAGTTTCAGTATCTAACCATATATCTCCAACTGAAAATTTTTGATAATCTAAATTGATTAACATCTGATTTTTTTCACTCTTTTCATCATGTGATTCGAATTTGCATATTGTATAATTTTCATAACTTTTCGAACGGAGTTCTCTTAACACCGTTTCTTGGGCATTTTCTCTATCATCCTGTTCAATGACTAAATAATTGTATCTCTTGTTTGGCGGATTCCAACGATTAAGAATTTTGTTATCCTCTGCCACCTTAATAGATGGAGGATACAAATCTTTTACAGCATAATATTCGCCTCTTCTTCCTCTCAGCAAAGTACCCAAAGATGACTTTTCAACAAAAAAACTTTTCTGACATACATGCATAATATTCTCAAACATGTCATCCAACAACTCTATTAAATTTTTCCCATAAAAATCATTCTCATCATACTCAGCTTTCAAAAATGGATTAATATAATCCCAATGCTCCTTAAGTGATATCTCCGTTTTATAGAATTCAATTTCCCTCAAAAAATCATTGAATAATTTTTGTATATTACTTCTTGAATACTTTTTTTCATATTTTACAAGCATTTCAATATACAATTGTATAAATTCTATATGCTCGCCCAGAATGTCAATGAAAAGAGTTAATGTATCGTTAATTGTATGCAATATAAACGCTAACATGTATTCATCACTAATACTCCAAATTTTATTTCTAATAATCAAGCCGAATTTTTTTAGCCATTCTGAATATAATGGCATTAATTCTTCCAGCCTTGTCACCTCGCAAATCATATCATATTTTGTTGGAAATAAGACTTTTTCCTTCTTATTTTTTTTCGATGTTGCTGCCATAAAAGACTCCTTCTAACACAAATACATATTATATAAATACTTTTACCAAATATTTTTATGCTTATACATCCACAAACAATAACTAGTCAACAAAATTATAATTTATTAATAATGTACTAAGACCTCCAATCTTCATACAACCATGCAATTTTAGCAACCTAATATACAGAAGACTTCAGTCCTCCTAAATTTTCTTTTTTATCTTCTTGTATTTGATATTTATATTTATAGTTTGTCACGTATATATAACTTAAAAATACACTTCCAACCGCACCCGTTTCCCATCTCTATCAGTGTAATTATTTATAATATCTACCAACATATCAAACTGACACATATTATCTCTTACATTATTATTTGCTCTAAGTTTATCTATTGCTTCTAAAAGAGTTTTACCTTCAAAATTCTTGCCAATGATGGTATTTACCGCTTTTACCTGACTAGCAAATGGTTCTCTATCCTTGAATCTACACACCTTTTCTCTAATCTCAAAAATTGGGGTATTCGGTTTTACATCAATAATAAGAAAAATCCACATAATAGCATTGAATAATTGTTTTGCTACTGGATTCCATACCTCTTCCTGCCTTCTTCTACCATTATTCCCTCCACCATAACCTCCTACTCCACCTTCTCCATGTAAGGGGTTGAATAAAGGTAAACCTTTGTGCCCTATCAATCTCAGAAAATCTCTTGCTGCACCCATGCCACATTGGATAATTTCTCTTTTTCCACTTGCCTTATCGGTCGCATAAAAAATATAATAATCATTTTCAATCATGGCACCTGCATCACTATGCTTGGTTTGATTTGCTAGTAATTGAATATGTGCTACCGGCACCACATCATATTTATTAACAATCCATTGTCTTCTTTCTGTACTTCTACACTCCATAAGAATCTTCTCCTTTACCTTAAATCTTGTTGCTTATATATCTCTCCTTTTTTTTAAATTCGTCGCTTTTTTCGTCGCTTTTTCAGCGACGAATTATTTTAATCTATACTGCTTCCCTTTTGTTTTTCCATCATCAACAAGTTTGTCCAACGAAACCAATTCCTTTAATAACTCCTTTGTTCTCGTATCTTTAAGTCCAAGAATTTCAGTAATCTCCGATGTTTTATGCCATTCTCCATCTTCCATAAAATTTAAAATCAAAGAATATTGTTTCATCTTTTTAGTCACTTTTTTCGTCACTTTTTCTTCAGTTCCTGTTATATCAGTACCTTCTTCCAAAAACGCCGAATGAATCGGAATCCTAATCCTCATAGCTCGTCTATCTTCATCCGTAAAGAATTCTGCTCGTGGAGAACCGTTCTTTTCCAGTTCTTCTTGTATTGTCGGAATACCCGAGGAATGACCTTCTGACAAATCCAATTCTTTCAAAAATTCTCCCAATCTTCTGTTACGATAGTGTCTTGAAACAAATCTTTTACCTTCTGCTATCGTCTTTTCGGAAATGGACCTATCAATTCCCGGAAAATTCATAATGTTAATGCAATCTGGCTCTATCTCTATTGTTACAGGCTCACAAGACATATAATCTCTGTGATAAAAAGCATTAACAACAGCCTCCTCAATTGCCTGATACGGATAATTCATAATCCGCAAAGCTTCCATTTGATTTGGAACCTTGATTACTTTTTCTCGTATAAAAAGATTTCTAAATCGTTCCATTGTTGCCTGAATCATCTGTGGTACGGAACCTGTAATATTAGGAAAATCCTCGCTTACACTTGGATTTTCTATACTCCCCTGCGGAAATGATGTCATCTGAACATAAGTGTATGGGAAAAACCGGTCCGGATGCTCACAAAACATCATGATTGCCACATTTTGAATATATCGTAGTTCCGGCGGTCCTACCAGCAACTGCATATCTTCTAATATCTCCTCTACACCTCGTTCTTTAACCTGTTTTGCTAATTTACTACCTGTTTTTCTCAAATGATCTTCCAAAAGAACAGGTGAAATGTCATCAAAAGCAGCCTTATGATTCGCTCTACAATCATAAGGAGTCTGATCTGACATATTAATCAATTCCCTTTCCTGTTCAGGATTTGCCTTAACAGAACTGGTTAGATAACGAATATAATAATTATACTTCTTGTCCTTTTTGCTGGTAACATGTTCTGGTGATTTGTAAGGACGCTGCTGTCCCGTTCTCGCCACAATAACAAGAATCCATTTTCCGTCAACTTCCACCGGAATCGCCTTCGGAAAATATGGGGGAGATATCATATTGTTGTAACTGAGCATTTCTTTTTGAATTTCATCCAACATGTACTCCGGAATTCCTTTTACCGGACGTACTGCTATCCCATGTGCCTCTTCAACGCCGACAGCAATATATCCACCACCATCATTGTTGTAATCATTTGCAAATGCACAAACACTATGATAGATGTCATCCGGGTTCCATCCTGCTTTGAATTCTATGCGGTCTGATTCAATTTTTCTTTTGTTTAACAAATCTTCTACGCTTATTTCAAGTTCCATAGTGTCCTCACTTTCCATTATTAATTTACACTTTGCCAACAAATTCAACTTAGTTCTGCTCCTACAACTCCTCTTGCAATGGTAAGAAAATGCAGTAACTGCCTCAATACCAACTACTCAACACTTTTTTAATCAATGAATAACATTATGGCAATTACTACATTGTTTTGCACCACCAATTGAATCAACATACGGCATAAGTTTCTTGCTATTTTGCCAACATGCTGCACAATATTTTATATCTTTACCTTCTGCTTTTTCACTTTTTCTTATGTAATATCCTTTAGGTAGAAGTTCTAAATCCTCTTCTATAATATTTGATTGCTCTAACTCTTCAATCCTCTTTTTTAAATCACGATTTTCATCTTCTATTTCAGATAAAGCCAATTTTATTTCAATTAATCTATCAACAAGTTCCAAATTTTTCTGATTTTTCGCCTCGTCAATCAAATCTCTTACTAGCCGATATATGTCCATAACAGTTCCCATTTTATTACACCTCCATAATTCTATTTTATCAACTGGTCACAATATGGTAAAAGTTCCTCAATCTTGGCAACGATGCGCTTCTGCTCCTCAAGTGGTGGAAGTGGTACTAAATAACTTTTCAGCTCAGCAAATGGCGGAATATTTTTAATAGCAGAACCCTTACTGCTTTTTCTCGCAGTCTGCTTCAAAATAACATTAAAATATATTAAAAAATACTCCACATAAACCGACGGCATTAGTTTCATTCTCATCAATGCTTGATTTATTATACCTTGTTCAATTCCTTCCGGCATAATATAAGTCTCACCAATCGTACCAGCACAACTGACGATTATATCTCCCGGAAAAAGTTCAAAGCCCTTCATCTTGCTTTCAAAATAATCTCTAGTAATATAATAATCACCTAATGAAGCATCTTTCTGAATTGCATTTTTCTGTTCATAAACTTTGACTGTATTATCTCCCTTAGGTACAAATATCGCCTTAGTTAATGCACTTCCAAAAGGACCTTTTTTATAACTTCCAAATTCTCCAAATCTCACCCATTTCCAACTACTAGGAATTTCAAATGGAATTTCATCCTCTGTAATCTCAGGTAATGGCTTTTCTTTCTTAATCTTACCATCATTGATAAGCTGGGCTTTCTCAGCAACAATCTGCTCATAAAGCTCATCAGCAGTTCCTTCTTCTGCTCGTTGTTCCACCAGCTTGCCCTGCATAGCCATTTGCAGAATACTCTTCTTCATATCCTCAGGGAATTTTTTATTAAATGTTTCCAGCTTCGTATAAGCCTTGTCATACTGGTCAATATATGGAAGAATTTCCTCTATCTTGGCAACGATGCGGTGCTGCTCTTCTAGTGGTGGGAATGGAACCAGCATTTCCTTTGCCTTGATTATAGTTAACTGTGCAACTGTAGTTGCCATTGAATCCCTATGTATTTCATTTTGCATATATGGACTATCCAAGCAATACTTAATGTATTCTGGATAGATATTAACAATATTTTCAAAACACAAAATATATGCATCTTTATAATAAAATGGTTTTGTTCCCTTTACTATATATGATTTTCCAATGGTACCAACTGCAGTTACTAATATATCGTTTTTTCTAGGAACGCCTCCTTTTTCTTTGTTCTTTTCATATAATTCTTTAGATATATATATATCAAAATCAACATTTCCTGTCTTAATTAGTTGAACAAGTTCTCGCCCTCTAAAGAAAGGAATACCACTACTTTGCCAGTCGGTCTGATGTATTCTCATAGCAGACTTTACATTAAATATATCATTTACTCTTACCCACTCCCAAGACTCAGGGATTTCAAAGGGTATCTCATCCTCAGTAATCTCAGGCAACGGCTTTGACTTCTTAATTTTTTTATCCTTTATGAGCTGTTCCCTTTCCAGCTTTATCTGCTCAATAAGCTCTCTCGCAGTTCCTTCTTCAGCTCTCTGCTCGACGAGCTTGCCTTGAACAGCAAGCTGTAGGATACTATTCTTTAAATCCTGTGCATTCAAATTAGTTACCTCCCAACATAGAAGTAATTTTCTCTAATACATGATCAATCTCAGCATTAAGAGATGCCCTTTTTTCCTGATATTGATCAATCAAATCCATCGGGGCAAGAATTTCTTCCTCTTCGTGTGGGAATCCACAGAGGTCAATATTGTATCCATTGGCTACGATTTCATCTACTGTATATTTCTTAGCCTTTGGGAATCCATCTTCTTCAATCTCTTCACGATTATCCCACCACTCAAGGGCTGGTGCAAAATGCTCCAGCTTCATAGGCTTTGTCTTTGAGAAATTTTTATACCCCTCAGGCATATCCAAACGATAGAACCATGTCTCCTCTGTTGGGTGTGTATTGTCAAAGAACAAAATGTTTGTCGTAATAGAAGTATACGGAGCAAACACACTATGTGGCATTCTTATGACTGTATGAAGATTAAACTCCTCAAGCAGTTTCTTCTTGATATTTACCTTTGCATTATCAGTACCAAAGAGGAAACCATCAGGAAGAATAATTCCACATCTACCATCTTTTTTTAAGCGGAACATAATAATATCCATGAATAAATCAGCAGTCTCAGAACTACGCAGTTCCATAGGGAAGTTTGCTTTTACAGAATCCTTTTCATTACCGCCATATGGTGGGTTCATAAGGACAAGATCAAACTTTTCCATCTTTCTGTACTCTTTGTAATCAGTCTCAAGAGTATTGCCATGAATTATCTCAGGGTTATCAATATCATGCAGGAGCATATTTGTAACACAGAGAATATGTGGCAAAGCCTTCTTCTCCACACCGTAAACTGTATTATTATAAATCTCTTTATTCTCGTTGGAAGTCAAACTTTTCTCATATAGTTCATTAAGAGCAGACACAAGGAATCCACCCGTACCGCAGGCAAAGTCAGCTATCCTCTCCCCCAGTCTTGGCTTGGTAACTTTTACCATGAAGTCAGTTACCGCTCTCGGTGTGTAATACTCACCAGAATTACCGGCACTCTGTAAATCCTTTAAGAAAGACTCATAAATTGAACCAAATGCATGTCTTTCCTCATACTCTGTAAAATCAATCTCATCAATGATATTGATGACCTGTCTAAGCAGGATACCATCTTTCATATAGTTGTTGGCATCCTCAAACGCATACCGTACCATCATCTGGTTCATTGGCGTGTCCTCTGATACTTCAAGATTTTTAAGCGCAGGAAAAAGCTTATTATTGACAAAATCAAGCAGGATATCTCCAGTGAGAGCCTGACCATCTTTGTTATCAACCGCCCAATTTCGCCACTTGAACTCATCTGGAATAATTGATGTATAATCATCATTGATAAGCTCCCATTCCTCTTCCTTTGCATCATATATCTTTAAAAACAGAGTCCACACAATCTGCTCAATTCTCTGAGCATCTCCATTCACCCCTGCATCGTTACGCATTACATCTTGTATTCTTTTAACAAAATTAGTTATAGCCATTACTTAAAAAACCTACTTTCAAATTTTATTTATTAAATTCTACGCCGAGAAGATTTCATCTTCCAGTTCTTTCACAGCCTGTTCATATGCTGCTTTACCTCCGAAGGCTTTGACAATCTTCATAGGACTGCCAAACTGCTGGAATTCGTGTAACTGTAAAACCTTTGTCTCCTCTATCTCTTTCAAACCTTCACTTGCATACTTATCCATAAGTACCCCCAGAACCTTCCTCGCAAGTTCTGAATACTTATAGAGATATCCTCTTTTCTGAACATTTTTGATACGCTCTATACGGGTAAGTGGCTCTTTATCATATGCAAGGTGCAGGATTAAATCAAAATCGTCTATATCCGACTGACCTGTCTCTTCACGAACAGCATCAAGCAGTACACCATCCTCACGAAGTTCTTCTACAATAGCCTGTTTCTTCTTTGCTTCATTCCACTTCTTGAGGAATACATCTAACCTTGCATACTGTCCCAAGATATTCTTTCTTGTATAATCGATAAGACTTTCCGTTATAAGTTTTCCATCTTTATCGATATACTGTATTCTCTCTGACAGAACCTTGACTTCTACATCCTTGACATAATACTTCTTAGGCTTTTCTGAGCCATCACCATTACCCCAATCATCGTCAGAATCACCAGTATGCCCTGTATTTCCAGCACCTGAATTACTTCCAGTATCATCTTCATTGCCTGTCACTGGATCCACTGGGTCATCGCAAGTAATGTCAATTACAACCTCAGGGTTACCATCAAAGTCTTTATCAGCAAATAACCTTGATGCGTTACGGAAGTCCATTATCGTAAAATATGTTTTACCATAATCCTCAAGCAGACGAGTACCTCGACCAATAATCTGCTTGAATTCTGTCATGGAATTGATATTGTTATCCAACACAATGAGCTTGCACATCTTAGCATCAACACCAGTAGTCATCAGCTTACTTGTGACTGCTATAACCGGATATGTACTATCCTCATCAATGAAATTATCCAGTTGGGCTTTACCTTCCGCATTATCTCCAGTTATACGCATAATGTACTTGTGGTTCTCAGTCCACAGGTCTTTATTCTCGACAATGAGAGCCTGACGCATACGCTCCGCATGCTCCACATCTACACAGAACACAATGGTCTTGCTGAACCTATCAGTTTTCTTCAAGAATTCTGTAACTTTCTTTGCAACAACTTTGGTTCTTTCATCAAGTACAAGCGTTCTATCAAAATCTTTGATATTGTATTCTCTGTCCTCGATTTCATAACCATTATCATCATGTTTCCCGGCTTCTGGACGATAACCAACAAGGTCTTTATCAAGTCCTATACGAATGACCTTATATGGAGCAAGAAATCCATCATTAATGCCTTGTTTCAGAGAATACTCATAAATAGCTTCTCCAAAATATGTCTGCGATGATGCTTCTTTTGTCTCGATTGGTGTAGCTGTCATGCCTATCTGAGTAGCTCCAGCGAAATACTCTAAGATCTTTCGCCAAGCAGACTCTTCCTTAGCAGAGCCTCTATGACACTCATCAATGAGTATCAGGTCAAAGAACTCAGGCTTAAACTGCTTAAATGGCTCTACCCCCTCATCACCAGCTAACTGTTGGTACAATGCAAGATAGATTTCATAAGAACTGTCGAGCTGTTTATTCTCGACTTTAGTCATTTTGCCCCCAAATGGCTTGAAATCACCTGTTATTGTCTGGTCTACAAGAACATTCCTATCGGCAAGAAAAAGTATCTTCTTTTTAATACCAGCTTTCCATAATCTATAAATAATCTGAAAAGCCATGAATGTTTTACCAGTTCCAGTAGCACAGACCAAAAGTACTCTGTCCCTACCACATGCTACAGCATTTACAGTTCTGTCTATAGCAATTCTCTGATAATAACGAGGTGTCTTATAACCCGGCACCCAATAATACGGTGCAAGCAAAGCCTTCTCACTCATTTCAGAAAAATTCATCTCGGTTATATATCTATGATACAATTCATCTGGCGATGGGAACTCATCTAATGAAAGATTGCGAATATCACCCGTTATTAAATCCTGCTCAACAAAGGCATCTCCATTAGATGCATATACAAACTTTACGTCCAGAGCTTCTGCATACTCTATAGCCTGTTGCAATCCTGCCCCTACTGGGTGTTTATTATCCTTAGCTTCTATAATTGCTAGCGGAAGATTAGGCTTATAGAATAACAGATAATCTGCACGTTTCTGCTTACCTCGCGAAGTTATATTGCCCCTTAGGATAATGCGACCTGCTGTAAAGGCGTATTCACAACGAATCTGCTTTTTATCCCAGCCTGATTGCTCTACCGCCGGAGTTATATATCTTACCTTTATATCCTCTTCTGAAAGATCTCGTTTCCCCATCAGCACAGCTCCTTCCTTTTTGTGAATTATCACATATGTAATATTCTATAATTCAAACTTATAATAACAGTCTTACTATTTCTCATTCTCAGGCATATACTCCATAATATCACCGTAATCCGTTCCTAATGTTTTACATATTTTATCCAAAATACTCATAGAAACAAATTCGTTTTTTACAAGTTTTGTCATTGTATTTGGTGCTATTTTGGCTTTTTTTCTCAATTCTGCCTTACTCATCTCTTTTTTCGCTAATTCTATCCACAGTCTCTTATATGATACTGCCATAATCACTCCTCCAAAACAGGTCAATCATCTACTATTTTTAGTTTATCATAATACTTTCAGTAATTCAAGAGTTTATCGCATATTCTTGCGATTTTATTAAATGTCACAAATCATATATCTCAATACGTTTTTTCACCACTTTATCCATTATCGACAAGAAAGCATCAATTGTGCTTTCTTCCCATCCTGCCAACCATATCAACGTCTGGATTTCTTCCTGCGACAAATCTATGCCACGCAGAAATTTCAGCATCTTTTCCATCTGCCGGTTCTGATAGTCTGTCAATCCATTCACTTTTATTCCCCCGTTTCTTTTGGCTGTACTCGTGTAAAATGTCAAATTATCTGTTACCGTTTGGACATCATGTCCAAACACAAATTATTTTCTTTGCTCTCACGTTTGGACAATTTGTCCAAACGCAAAAATACCGTTGTTTTTCCCTGTCATGTCTGGACATCATGTCCAAACATACCATTTTTGTCCCATTTTTCATCAATTTTAATGTATATTTATAGCACATAAAATGCACATTTTTCTTGTTCTTTTATGCCTTGCAAGATACGCATCCTGTGTCCACACGGATGCACATCAAAGGATTATCCTTGGATGTCCTTGCAAGGGAAAACTCCCTTGAACCCTTTTTTACTTCGCCGTACATACAATCTCGTGCCACGAGATTGTAATCACAAATAGGCCAAAATCACCATCTGAAGTTCTCCGGTATACCGACTTTCTCTAAATACTCCTGTCTTGCCTTCTCTCTTTCCTCTGGCGTTCCAGCCGTCTTATATCGGGTATACAATTCCCGTTTCACCATTGCTTCCAATTTCTCCTGTAGTCCAGATCGTATCCTATCCTCATCCCATCGAATATCTGCCAGAAAATATTTCACTAAATCTATAAATAATTCTTCCGGGATTGTAACATTTTTCTTTTTCTCCATATTTTTTCCTTTCTCCGGTTATTTTTCTGCCAGCAAAACACAACAACGCAACAATGCAGGACAATGGCTTTTGCGGTGTTGATTTCTCAAAATCTTCGATTGCAACACCGTATTTTCCTATGGCTTGTATTGTTGCGTTGTTGCCTTGCGACTAAAAATATTTACTATCTAAAATCCAATACCAGGCATTATTTACCTTTTGGGATTTTATTTGCAGTTCCTTTTTAACCATTTCCATCGTACGCCAGGAAATGCCTCTATCTCTTGCTTTTTCCTGTATCTGAGATACTGCTGCTTCTTTTGTAGTGCAGCTTAAAGAAACCAACAAATCTTTTGCTTCTTCCTGCTTGCTGGTTTTTGGTGCAAATCCGCCAGCTAGTTCATCCTCGGTTATGTCGTAATCACCTTTCCATGTAAATACTCCATCCGTCAGAACAAAGGACTTGGCATGCCCTCGTTTTGCCAGATTATTTTTTATCTGTATCATGGCACGCCGGTTTTCCTGCCCCTTTACTCTGCCAACCAGCAACACACTTCTCGCCACAGCAAAGAAATCAATAGAACCCATTCCTCGATAGGCAACTTTCCCACCGGCATTTTTATTCATGTGACCGATTAAAACAATAGCACAGCCGGTCCGTTCTGCCACCTGCCCCAGATGTTTTGTCATATCTCTTGCTTCATTTGCACGATTCATATCCATTTTGGCGCCAAGATATGCTTGTATCGGATCCAGAATCATAAGCTTTGCTTTTTCCTTCAAAATTGCCTGCTCAATTCGTTCATCCAGCATACTAAGAGATACATCCGTTTCGTCAATCACAAAAATGTTATTGCAGTCAGCCTGTGCCTTTTCAAGTCTCGGCTTTACAGTATCAGCCAAGCCATCTTCTGCCGTCTGGTAAATAATATGCAGTGGCTGTTCCGGTTTCATATGTTCATCCAGCCCATGTCCTTTGGAAAGAACTGCCGCAATGTTCAATACGAGTGTAGTTTTTCCCTCTCCGGGATCACCCTGAATAATTGTTAGTTTGCCATATGGGATAAATGGATACCAGAGCCACGATATTTCTTTCGACTCAACATCCGACATATTGATTATTTTCAAGTTTGTCTCATCCATATCAACCTTCACCTTCCTTCTTTCGAGCAGTTTTCGTAAGCATTTCAAGTATTGTTTTCAAAGCAATTATATCTTCTCCAGATAACACGCCGGAAAAATCCTCTGCTTCGGATTCTTTCAATGCATCTGCGATTTTCGCTAGCTGTTCTTTCATCTTATCCGAAGTACGAATGTTACCCTTTACCAGAATTTTCTGATACAGACAGCTTTCTATAAAGTAATCTGATTTCTTTAGTCCGGACAGTTCTATCCTTTTTTCAATCAAACCCTTTTCCTGTTCTGTTACACGAAAATTCAAGATAACATTCCGTTTTCGCGCCTTTTTCCCAGCATCACTTTTCAATATAGGGGATGACTGCGTTGTTCTCCTGTATATTTTATCTGCCATGATTTTCACTTCCTTTTCTCATTTCGCTTAGTTTGTCTGCCATATTCTTTTGTACCGACGGGTACAGATGGGCATACCGCATGGTAATCGTTTCCGATTCATGCCCCAGCCTTTCTGCTATCTGAACCGGTGAAAATCCCAGTTCAATCAATGCAGCACAGGCACTGTGTCGCAAATCATGTATCCGAATTCGCTTTACACCACTTGCTTTCGTTCCTCTATCCATTTCATGATGAAGATAACTTTTTGTAATATTAAATATTCTTGTATCCTTATCCGGCTTGTACAGCATCCCCAGCAAATCCTCTACTTCCTCACAAAGAAAATCCGGAAGGTCAATAATCCGATTCCCTTTTTCCGTCTTTGGTGGCATTATTTTTTTCTCTCCCCTGACCACCTGAAGCTGTTTGTTTATCACCAGCTTCTGTTTTGTCAAATCAAAATCAGCTGGAGTTAACGCCAACAACTCTGAAACTCGGACTCCCGTCCAGTAAAGAATTTCAAATGCATAATAGGAAAGTGGCTTTGTTTTCATTTCCTCCACAAATCTCAGATATTCATCCTTTGTCCAAAAAAGCATTTCTCCCGCATGAGATTTTCCTATCTTTTTACCACGATTACATGGATTTTCCTGCAATCCGTAGTATCTTACCGCATGATTGAATATCGCTGACAACTGCGTGTTTACCGTCCTCAAATAAGTATCTGAATATCCACGCCCGTTTTCATCTCTTTTTTGTAACATCTCATTTTGCCATTGCAAAATATCCGTTGCATCAATCTCTGACAGATTCTTTTCTGAGAAATACGGTAAGATATGTGTTTTTACAATATGAAATTTGGTTTCGTATGTAGTAATTCTTATCTGTGGCTTTACATCCTCCAGATATACCTCCACAAAAGTCCCAAACCCCATATTGATATCTCTGCTCTTTTTGGCAACAAACTCACGCTCATACTCCAACGCTTCCTTTTTGCTTCGAAAGCCACGCTTATTGTGCTGTTTCGTTTTTCCCTGCCAGTCCGTATAGCGTATGTATACCCGCCACGCTTTTCCGTTATAGCCGTCCCATGTATCCCGAAATACCGCCATCTCTTCCACCTCCTCGCTTTTTTCCGGTTTTCTAACGTCGGATTCCTGCACATTCTTCATAAAAGATACGATTGACTTTTCCCGCCACAACAATGGCTCTTGGATTTTCTTTCTTCAGTTCTTCGTTCAGATTTTTAATAATTGCATATGCCTTCGCCCTGCTTACACCAAAATCAACTGCAACAGTATCCACTCCTACATATAATGGTTTTCCTTCTGTCATCTTTTGCATATCGGCACCTCCCTTCTCGGCATTATTGCGTAAATATAGAATTATTTTATTCGTATTTTACGCATCCCGTGATATCATTATATTCTTCTTTGCATATTATGTCAATATTTTTATTTGTTTTTTATGCATATTATTTCCTATACATTTATACAACAACTGAAAACTATGGTCCGATGCATAAAAAATAAATAACTTTCTCTCATTTTTACTTTTCTTTTCTTAGGATTCATGATAAGATTGAATTATATTTTTGAAAGGAAGATGTGAAATGGGATACGGAAAAGTATTAAAAGAAATCTTAGACGAGAAGCAGATGAGTGTAAAAACTCTGTCCAGAAACACCGGCATTCCGGCACCAACGATTTATTCCATCATTCGCCGGGACACGCCGATTCGCTATGATACAGCTTTACGTTTTGCAAATACATTAAATATACCTCTTGCTACTATATGCAACGAGAATCCCTACAACGAAAATGAAGATGCTCTGCCGGAGATAGGTAAATTAATTGGCATGACAGACGAACGCTCAAAAAAGTCCTATCTGTCCAATCGAACGGCAGCCATTTTTACTAAATTTGATTATGCGGACCTGCCTAAAGTTGACCAGCTAATCGCTGACTTCTTTGTACTGGATGATGTTACCCGAGGGGAATTATTTGAATACATAAACCTGCTTAAGAAAAATCATTCCGATCCAGAACGGGTGGAGATTTTAAAGGAGATAAAGAAATAATTGAGGTACACAGGAAACAGGAAGCACCATTATATAGAGCTTCCCGAGACCGTTTCAAGTTTTGTTAGAAACTAATATACGATTTGTTGATAGTTTCAAAGACGCTGAGGCATGATTTGCCCCAGCGTTCTTATTTACATTACACTAAAAATTTAGGTGAATCAATAAATCTACCAAACTTCGCAGACTTTAAAACATATTTTTGTGCCCCATCCTACAATACTGACTCCCAAAATTAAATATATAATTCATCTAATTATAACTATTCATCCCAATCTAAATTTTCTATCAAATAATCATCCTCTGTTGCTTCTTTTATGTCTGAAATGTTTTCGTAGTGTCTCATGATAATCGGCTCACAAATTCCTTTAAAGTCATGGTTCTGACAATACGAGACATATTTTTTTATTCCTATCATAATATAGGAGTCCATCTCTTTATTATTCATAATCATAATTTTCTCTTTTATATACTGAACCTCTTCAAGCTCCATATCTCTCCTAGAAATATTAGAATACTTAATACTCATATCTATGAGAGCATGCAAAGAATACTTATATCCTCTGCTATATGCGGGGTTGTCTATGATATTCTTCATTTCATGAATTCCTTCATCCATATAAAACGAAGCATACACTAATTCACCTTTTTCAGCTTGCTCCACAGCTCTTTCCATTAAATTTTTTGCCATAGCATGATGTGCTTGATATGACATAGGTCTAATACGTATTCCTTCTCTAAAATAGTGATCTGCCAGATCAAATTCACCATCTTTTTGTGCTGCAATACCTCTCTGTATCCAGTAAAAACTATATTTTTCCCCATATTTTTCCACTTCATTTAACAAATCTCTCATTACAGATAATGAAAGCATTTTTTCCCTTAATATGCGTTTAACTGTCAACGCTTTCTGAAAAATTTCACTCCATTCATTAACATCTCCCTCATTAAATTGCCCTTGAGTCTGACGCACAATTTCACTAAGAACATCTTTAATATGATTTTCATCAACATTAGTAATAATCGCCTTTTGTATCAGTCTTAAACATCTTATTTTAATCCTATGATCTGTGATTAGTAATATCTCATCAAATTTATCTTTAAACTCTTTGAAATCAAAACATTTGCATTCATTTTTAATTAAACTTGGCAAAATTCTTATCGGAATACTTCCTAATCCTAATACCTCCATAATTGCCAATGCCTGCAAATACTTAAAATTACCATCCTTCTCTAATATTGTAAACATATCAACATAATGTGATTCAAAACCATATCCGTGAGAAACATTGTATAAAAACTCAATAATATCATTAATCTTACATGCGTAATTTTTAATTTCATTTTTGTCACTTCCACATAATTCTGGTTTATTTAGCCAATGTTTCTCCTTTAGTTTCTTGTATATTTTTTCCGAAAAAGTCCATGATATTCTTTCATCAATCATAAATCTCTCTACACAATTTTTATTTTCTAATATATCTCGTTTTGCAAAATAGTTGCTGTTTGTATCTGATGTAATTATTATTAGCTGTTTTATGTTAGTAGGACATTTACTAATAAGATTAGAATATAACAAATTAAAGTAAAATGATGCTTCTTCAAATAAAACGGCCACTTTTGTTTCTTGTGGCAATTGTTCAATATACTCTAAAAAAAGGCGAATATATTCCGAAGATCTCATATTAAATTCAAAAGAAAGAAACCCCCTCTTTCGAAAATCTACTAATACCCTTTTTGCTGCACAACTTTTACCCACATAACTCTTGCCAATCAATGCCGCTACTACATTCTTTCCATCACTTATAAGTTTTTCCTCAAATTTTTCTAATCCTGGATGAATAATATCCCACTCATCAAAGAAGTCTGTATATCGAGCTTCAAATCCTGCAAACAGTTTACTCTCGTATCCTATCACTCTATCCTTGTACAAATCATCAATAAACACTAGTCCTTTTTCTTGTAAAATTTTCTTTGCATCCTTTTCCGAAATCACATCATTATACAAAAAATCAAAAAACTTTTCTGTTGTCCATGGTATCCAATGATAATTCTCCACAGAAGAAATCTGCCTTTTTAAACGCACATTATTTATCTGGGGCGAAATAAAAAAATAATTGTTTCCACTTAAATCATACCCTTTAGAACCATACTTATTTATGATTGTTTTCAAATCATCTTCTTGAAATTCAGTCCCAATAAATATCACATCTCCCTTGGAATATGCATCGCCAAAATCTCTTGAAAAACAGTCATCATCATTTAGAAAGTTAATATACTCTTGTTCATCAAAAATATAGCCTGCTTTGTCATTTTTTACACACCCATGCAATTTGATTATTAAAGTGTCGCTATTATCGTTTCGTCTGTCATCATTATCTCTATTCCATACTTTATATGGCACACCGTTCTGTTCAAGAATATATTCTAAAAGGCAATCAATATTTAAAGTAAAAATTTTATCCCATTTATAATTTCCAATATTATTCAGCTTACTTTTATCACTAATACTTGCCCCCATAAAAGTTTCAGTCAAAAAATTATCTCTTTCCTCTACTCTACCTTCATCACGTAATAATCCACATAGCCCCTTTAAATCTCCTATATTTTTATATTGTTCGGCTCCCTCTATATCTTCATCCAACATTTCTTTACAAGGTGGATTATCTATAAACATATATCGAAACAATTTTTCAACCAAATTCTTTCCTAAAGGCAAAGAATCACCGTTCCCATTTATCGCTCCATATGAAAAACCAGCTCCAAGTAATAAAGTTGGTGTTTTTTCTTCCAAAGCTAGTTTTAATTTTAAAACGTTGCCATCCATTACTTATTCCTCCAGATAAAATTCTAATATCATAACCTGCATCTATATCTTAAATTATAGTATTGCATATAAAAAACTGGTTGATTTTTTATATCAAAGTGAGTTATGCTTCCAATCGGCACACCACTTTCTCAAAACGACCATATAGACACCCTCCAAACTATATCTACGTAATTAAACAAATCCAATAAAGCATCATACATAATACTCATTTCTCGCACCAATAGTGCGAGTTTTTTGCACTAACCTGTAAATTGTTTACCAAATTAATTCAGCAACTTAGTTTTTGCTTACATTTTGCTTACATCAAAATCAGGAAGTCCCTATTCACAGGACTTCCCGCCGTTTTCTTTCTATTCAAACTCTACAAAGACTAACGCTTTTTGTTTAGGAATTATTCTCTGTAATG
>ERZ839823.1317-NODE-1317-length-25875-cov-5.378970_pt1 | contig 25875 bp, 23 predicted proteins | sample MGYA00519862_ERZ839823 | MGnify/ENA primary metagenome ERZ839823 (study PRJEB31850, sample SAMEA3708853) | human gut metagenome | biome: human gut; feature: human-associated habitat; material: faeces | place: China | collected 2014 ...
TCAGCTGGTTAGAGCGCATGCTTCACACGCATGAGGTCGATGGTTCGAGCCCATTCGTCTCCACCAAAAAAAGCCTGTAATCCTTGAGATTACAGGCTTTTTTATTTTCTTAAATTATTCTGCAGGTGAGGCAGACACCCCTGAAAAAAACCTTAGCGCAGGATCTCTTCGGCCACTACGCGCTTCGGCACACAGCGGTCCATGGCCTGCTTTTCGATGTACCGGTGGGCGTCCTGCTCGGACATCCCCTGTTCTATTAGCACCCATTTGGCGCGGTTTATAAGGCGGATCTCCGCCATTTTATCTTCCATGGAAAGACTTTTCTGTTCCATGCGCCGCAGGCGCTCCCGCGTGCCGCACAGGAGTTCCGTGCATTGCAGCATCATCTGCGGCGACGTCGGCTTCTGAAGCGTCAGCACGCCGCAGGGCGTGACCTGCGCGGACACGTCGGAGTAATACTCCGGCTTTACCAGGAGCAATATCCCCGCGCCCGATTGCTCGGCGAAGTGCTGTGCAAGATGGGTGCCGAATTCATCGCGCAGCGGCGCGCTGATGATGATAATATCATACCGGTTTTCGAGAAGCCGGCGCCGTGCGTCCGCAGCGTCGTACGCAAATTGGACGGGGGCGTAGCGCCCGCCGGGGAGCAGCTCACGCAGGGACGTATGAAATTTTTCCACAGCGGCAACGGACAGCACGCTGTAGGTTCGCGGCAGATACTCCATGCGCATTCCTCTTCCCGAAAGTTTTAGTGACGCTTACTTCGTATAATACTCCACAACGGTTCGCGGCAGGGAGGAAGCGATAAATTCGCTCGTTTTTGCCGCGGCTTTTGCGTCCGCGAGCGTCGCGGGCAGCGTCTTATACTGCGAACGGACCTCCTCCGACGCGGTGTAAAAGTTGATGTCCGCGCTTGCGGGCAGCTCTGCGCGGCGGCGTATACCGTCGAGACCGGCGTAGATGAGGAGGGTATAGGCAATATACGGGTTGCAGATCGGGTCCGGGGATCGAAGCTCCGCGCGACGGTACTCGCCCTCGGCGGCGGGAATGCGGATGAGCTGCGAGCGGTTTTCGCTTGACCAGGAAATATAGCGCGGCGCCTTGTAGCTGCCGAAGCGCTGATAGGAGGCCGGCGTAGTATTGAGGAACGCGGTCATGTCGGCAATATGCGAGAGAATACCGGCGATCACCTGCGGCATAATGTCCTCGCCGGTCGAGCTGCGGGCGGAGAGATTGATGTGCATGCCGTTGCCCGGCTCGCTGCGCAGCGGCTTCGGGGAGAAGTCGGCGGCAAGACCGTTGCGCAGGGCGACGGTATTTACGACTGTGCGGAACGTGACCGCGTCGTCCGCGGCCTTGACAGGCTCGGCATACCGGAAATCGATCTCATTCTGACCGGGGCCCTGTTCATGGTGGGAGCATTCCGGGCGGATGCCCATCTGTTCGAGCGTCAGGCAGATCTCGCGGCGGACGTTCTCGCCCTTATCCTCGGGCGCAATGTCCATGTACCCGGCGCGGTCGTAGGGGATCGTGGTCGGTTCGCCGTTTTCGTCCCGGCGGAAGAGATAGAACTCCATCTCCGAACCGAACGCGAACGAAACGCCCATCGCCGCGGCGTCGTCTACCGCCTTTTGCAGCAGCGCGCGGCTGTCACCCTCAAAGGGCGTGCCGTCCGAGCGCAGAATGCGGCAGAACAGGCGCGCCACACGCCCGTGATCCGGCCGCCACGGGAGCAGACAGAGCGTCGAAGTGTCCGGCTGCAAAAAGAGATCCGAGCGCAGCTCGTCGCCGAAGCCGGGGATAGCGGAGGCGTCAAACGCGATGCCGGTGGAAAACGCGCGGTCGAGCGCATCCGGCAGAATGGACATGTTTTTCTGGTTGCCGGTCAGGTCAAAAAACGTCATGCGAAGGAACTTGACGTCCTCCTCCGCGACATACTGCCGGATCTCGGACTCGGAATACTTCATTGCTGCTCCTGCCTTTCTCAATCGGAAACGTACATCTGCTTATAGGGGTTTTTGCTGTCCGGCGTGACGACGGTGTAGGGATCGCGGAGCATGGCATCCGCGTCGCGCCCGAACAGGCGGCAGTACTCGCGCACATAGGGTGCGAACTCCGCCTTATCCGCCTCCGTGGCGGCATGCGCCGTCACCTGACTCGGGAACGGCACGCGCGACACGTCGCCGCGGAAAACCATTTTCCCGCCGTGCATACCGGTGCAGGGGAAATAGCCGGTGACGGGTTTTCCGTCTGTATGCAGCGCAAGCACAACGATCAGCCCGCCGGCCTGGTATTCACCGAGAAAGCTCCCGGCACGCCCGCCGATCACGATGACGGGCTTGTGTTCCTTGTATTCCTTCATGTGGATGCCGGCGCGATAGCCCGCGTTGCCCTCCACGAAGATCTCTCCGCCTCGCATGGCGTAACCGGAGGCGTCGCCGATGTTGCCGTGGATGACGATCCGTCCGGCGCTCATCGTATCGCCGACGGCGTCCTGCGCGTTGCCGTGCACGGTGATGTCCGCGCCGTTGAGATACGCGCCGAGCGCGTTGCCGGGGATGCCGTCGATCTCAATGCTCTTGCGGGACATGCCCGCGGCGATGAACCGCTGGCCGAGACACGCGCTCACGCGGCATTTCGCCCCGGCACTGCGGATCGTCTCGTTCAGCTCGGAAAAGGAGAGAGAGCCTGCTTCTATATAATCCATAGTATCACACCTTTCACCGATTTTCTACAATCATTCTCCGGCGTGGGCCACGCCGAGGATTTCGAGTTCCTTCTCCGTAAGGCCGATGCCGCGGAGCATCACGCGGTTGCCGCGTAGCGCCTCGATGGAGTTGATGCCCATGCCGCCCATCATTTCCTTGATCTCGCGCTTCCATGCCGTGACGAGATTCACGAGCCGCTCCGCGCCGACGTCGGGATCCAGCCGCTTGACAAGCTCCGGATTCTGCGTGGCGATGCCCCAGTTGCACCGTCCCGTGTGGCACGAGCGGCAAAGATGGCAGCCGAGCGCGAGCAGCGCGGCGGTGCCGATGTAGCAGGCGTCCGCGCCGAGAGCGATGGCCTTGACAACGTCGGCGGACGAGCGGATGCTGCCGCCCGCGATGAGAGAAACGCTGCTGCGGATGCCCTCGTCGCGCAGGCGCTGATCCACGGCGGCGAGCGCGAGCTCAATGGGAATGCCGACATTGTCACGGATGCGCGTGGGCGCGGCGCCCGTGCCGCCGCGGTAGCCGTCGATGGCGATGATGTCCGCGCCGCTGCGGGCAATGCCGCTCGCAATGGCGGCGATGTTGTGCACTGCCGCAACCTTTACGATGACGGGCTTTTTATACTGCGTTGCTTCTTTGAGCGAGTATACGAGCTGGCGCAGGTCCTCGATGGAATAAATGTCGTGATGCGGCGCGGGGGAGATGGCGTCTGAGCCCTCGGGGATCATGCGGGTCTTGGACACGTCCCCGACGATCTTCGCGCCGGGCAGATGTCCGCCGATGCCGGGCTTTGCGCCCTGGCCCATTTTGATCTCGATGGCGGCACCGGCGTTCAGACAGCGCTCCTCGATACCGAAGCGGCCGGAGGCTACCTGCACGATCGTGTTTGCGCCGTACTTGTAGAAATCGCGGTGGAGTCCGCCCTCGCCGGTGTTGTAGTAAATGCCGAGCTCCTCGGCGGCGCGGGCGAGCGCAGCGTGGGCGTTATAGCTGATCGAGCCGTAGCTCATCGCGGAAAAGAGGATCGGCACGGAAAGCTCCAGTTGCGGCGGGAGCGTCGTATCGAGCGAGCCGTCGGCGCGGCGGCGGATCGTGTCCGGCTTTTTGCCGAGAAAGACGCGCGTTTCCATCGGCTCGCGCAGCGGGTCGATCGAAGGGTTCGTAACCTGCGAGGCGTTGATGAGAAGCCGGTCCCAGTAGCCCGGCAGCGGCGTCGGGTTGCCGGTGGAGGAGAGAAGGATGCCGCCTGTGGCGGCCTGCTTATAGACTTCGCGGATCGTGTCGCTCTTCCAGTTCTCGTTTTCGCGCAGACAGCAGTCGGTTTTTACGATCTTGATCGCGCGCGTCGGGCAGAGCGCAACGCAGCGCTGACAGTTCACGCATTTGGATTCGTCCGCGAGCATGATCTTTCGCTCGGCGTCGTAGGTGTGGACGCCGTTGGCGCACTGCTTTTCGCAGATGCGGCAGCGCGTGCACCGCTCGTCGCGCCGGATGACCTCAAACGGCGGGTAGATGTATTCGATAGCCATTAGTATTTCCCCTCCTTTACGCGCACGATGACCGGCTCGCCGCCCATCGGCGCCCAGACGTTGCGCGCGTCCGGTTCCATCGCGCGGATGGCGGCCTCCTCGCTTGCAATGAATACGAGATCGTCTTTCTCCGCCGTGACCATCGAGCGGAGCTTCAGCCGGTCGTTGAGCGCCATCAGCCCGCCGTTGAAGCCGAGCACGATGGAGAACGGCCCCGTAATAAGAAGACTGGAAAACACCGTGCGCAGATAGGTGAGCCGTTCGGCCTCGGACGCGGCCTTGCCGCGGATCGTGCTCCAGAACGGCGCGGCGATGACGTTGGCCGCTTCCTCCAGCGACATGCCCTGCCGCCGGAGCAGATAGTCGGCAATGTATGTGATGACCTCGGTATCGGTCTGCAGCGTGCATTTGTAGCCGAACATTTCGATGAAGCGGCGGTTGGCGTCGTAAGACGAGATCTCGCCGTTGTGCACGACCGAGTAGTCGAGCAGCGCAAACGGATGCGCGCCGCCCCACCAGCCGGGGGTGTTCGTCGGATAGCGGCCGTGCGCCGTCCAGCTGTAGCCCGCATATTCGTCGAGCCGGTAAAACCGTCCCACGTCCTCGGGATAGCCGACGGCCTTGAAAACGCCCATGTTCTTGCCGCTGGAGAAAACGTACGCGCCCTTGAACTTCGTGTTGATGTCCATAACGGTCCGGGCAACGAACTCCTTCTCGTCGAGCTGGAGACGGTGGAGCACCGACGGCAGCGGGGAGACGAAGTAGCGCCAGATGAGCGGTATGTCGGTGATCTCCGGGATGATGTGGATGGGGATCTGCTCGGCCTGCACAAGCTCAAAGCCCTCTTTGAGCAGCGCTTCGCACTCGCGGCGCGTCGCGTTGTCGTCAAAGAAAATGTGAAACGCATAAAAATCGCGGTAGTCGGGGTAAATGCCGTAGGCGGCAAAGCCGCCGCCGAGACCGTTGGAGCGGTCGTGCATCGGGATCATGCTCTTCATGACCGCCTCGCCAGTCATGCGCCGTCCCTCCCGGGAGATGACGGCGGAAATGGCACACCCGGAGGGGATGCGGATCTCGCCTTCGCGCTTCATAATAATCGCCTTCTTTCCGAAAAATACAAAAGGAGCTCATTTCCCGAGGGGATAAACTTCCCACGGGAAATGAACTCCTTTGCTCATTAACGCGGAAAATTATAACACCGCGGGGAGAGCGCGTCAACGAAAAAAACCGCAAAAAAACGAAAATTGGGAATTGACAAATCCGTGCAGGGCGCATATAATTTCGCCCATCGAAGGCAAAGGCGTCTTGGAGAGCGATCTCCGAGACGCCTTTTTTATTTTTCCGAAAGAGGAGTGGGATGCATGAGCACCGTACCGGAATATTTTGGAAGTCTTGTGTTTGACGACCGCGTGATGAAAGCGAAACTGCCGTATGACGTGTATGTCTCGCTGAAAAAGACGATGTATGAGGGTGGCACGCTGGATACCGCCGTTGCCAACGCCGTGGCCGACGCCATGAAGGAGTGGGCGGTCGAAAAGGGCGCGACGCACTATACCCACTGGTTCCAGCCGCTCACCGGCAGCACCGCGGAGAAGCACGACAGCTTCATCACCCCCTCGCCGGACGGCGGTGTCATCATGGAGTTTTCCGGCAAGGAACTCATCCGGGGCGAGCCGGACGCTTCGAGCTTTCCCTCCGGCGGGCTTCGCGCTACGTTTGAAGCGCGCGGCTACACCGCCTGGGACCCGACGAGCCACGCCTTTATCAAAGACAAAACGCTCTGCATCCCGACGGCGTTCTGCTCCTACGGCGGCGAGGCGCTCGATAAGAAAACGCCGCTGCTGCGCTCGATGCAGGCGCTCAACAAGCAGACGCTGCGCGTGCTGAAGCTCTTCGGCATGGACGATGTGAAGATCGTCCGTCCGCTCGTCGGCCCCGAGCAGGAATATTTTCTCGTGGACCGCGCCATGTTCGATAAGCGCGAGGACCTTATGTTCTGCGGGCGCACGCTCTTCGGCGCAATGCCGCCGAAGGGACAGGAGATGGACGACCATTATTTCGGCGCGATCAAGCCGCGCGTCGCGGAGTTCATGGCCGATCTGAACGAGGAGCTGTGGAAGCTCGGCGTGCTTGCCAAGACCGAGCACAACGAGGTCGCCCCCGCGCAGCACGAGCTTGCGCCAATCTTCACCACCGCGAATATCGCCACCGACCACAACCAGCTCACCATGGAGGCAATGAAAAAGGTCGCGGCGCGCCACGGCCTTGTCTGTCTGCTGCACGAAAAGCCGTTCGACGGCGTGAACGGCTCCGGCAAGCACAACAACTGGTCGCTCTGCACCGACACGGGCGTCAACCTTCTCAAGCCCGGCGATACGCCGCACCAGAACGCGCGGTTTCTGCTGTTCCTCTGCGCCGTCATTCAGGCCGTGGACGATTATCAGGATCTGCTCCGTCTCTCCGTTGCGACGGCGAGCAACGACCACCGTCTCGGCGCGAACGAAGCCCCTCCGGCCGTCGTGTCCATCTTCCTCGGCGACGAGCTCACGGCGGTGCTCGACGCGATCGAGAAGGACGCCCCCTACACCGGCACGGAAAAGATCGTTATGAAGCTCGGCGCGCACGTGCTGCCGCGCTTTGTGCGCGACACGACCGACCGCAACCGCACATCGCCGTTCGCGTTCACCGGCAACCGATTTGAGTTCCGCATGGTCGGCTCGTCCGACTCCATCGCGTGCTGCAATGTCATGCTCAATACCGCCGTGGCGGAGTCGCTGCGCCAGTATGCCGACGAGCTCGAAAAGGCGGACGACTTTGAAGGCGCACTCCACACGCTCATCCAGCGCACGATCCGCGCGCACAAGCGCATCGTTTTTAACGGCAACGGCTACGACGACGCCTGGATCGAAGAAGCGACAAAGGTCCGCGGCCTTCTCAATCTTCGCACGACGCCGGACGCGCTGCCGTATCTCACCGCGGCGAAGAACATGGAAATGCTCACGCGCCACAAGGTCTATTCCGGATCAGAGCTCAAGTCCCGCTGCGAGATCAATCTCGACAACTACCGCAAGACCGTCCATATCGAGGCGAAAACGATGCTTGATATGGCGCGCCGCGAGATATTGCCTGCCGTGACGGCGTATGCCGATACGCTTGCTCTCGGCGTCAACGCCCGCCGCGCTGCGGTCGGCGCATCCGTCGGCGGCTACGAGGCGCGGCAGATCGAAAAGCTCTCCGCGCTCTCGGAGAAGATCGACGCCGCGGCGGAAGAACTGGAAACGGCGCTCGATGCCTACCACGCCATGAGTGAGGTGCAGAGCTCCGCGGAGTTCATCCGCGACAGCGTTCTGCCGAAGATGACGGCGCTGCGCGCCCCCTGCGACGCAGCCGAAAAGCTCATTCCCGCCAAGAGCTGGCCGTTCCCGACCTATGCCGAGCTGATGTTCGGCGTGAAATAAAGAGCAAAAAGCAAAAGCGCCGCGCGCCGGGATCGTTCCGGCGCGCGGCGTGATTTGTCTGCAGATAATACGTGCGCAGCAGATAGGATTTTCTGAAAACAAAGGGAAAAAATAAAGAAAAAGCACCGAAATCAAGCGATTTCGGTGCTTTTTGGTGGAGATAAGCGGGATCGAACCGCTGACCTCTTGAATGCCATTCAAGCGCTCTCGCAAGCCATAATTTATATGCCCCCATTCGTGTTGAATGGGTCTCATGCGACCATTTCTATAGTGTTCAGGAACTGCTCAATACTGATATTCAGCGTGATTTTAATATCGTACCCGGTGTGCATGTCCACCCGATCAATGATCCGGGAAATGATCATCTTCTTTGCCGCTATATCAGCTTCATCATACATTACAGCCCATTCCAGAAAATCGTCAAACTTTTCGGACAAGGCCAGCAGATTATTCTCACTGTCGTACATCTCTGCTTCCGCCTCCCGGAGAGTCGTCATCAGATCGGCGTATTTGCGCTCCTGCGCATCTATCGCCGGTTTTAGCATTTCCGGGGTAAAAACGCTTTCTCCTGTCAGAGACTTAATGATTTCACTCTGGAGCCGTTCAAGCTCCGCTTCTGCCTTGGACGCTTCCCGGCCCAGCTCTTTTACATGCAGTTTCCTCGCCTCAACATCTACCCGGCTCTGTGCCTGTATGACCTCAGAGCGGTTGACCGCTCTGACTCTTGCCAGAATGCTCCGCACAAAGGTATCGATGATTTCATCCACCTTATGTACCGTGTATCCGGTTTGGCCGCTGCAATCGGCGTGTTTTCTGGTCTTCGTCTGACAACAGTAACGGGTGCGTATAACGTCCGTTCCATCTGACCGCCTGCGTCCCTTGCCGCTGGTTGTAACGCAAAGACGGGCTCCGCAATGGCCGCAAAAGATGTTTCCGGTCATAAGAGAATTGCCGCCGATATTCAGCGGGGCGGAGCGTGTATCCTGGTACTTCCTAGACCGGGCTTTCAGCATTTCCTGAACTTCCCGGAAAGTTTTGTCGTCAATGATCCTTAGACTTTCCAGAACAGGGGAGCGTGATTCTCCGCTGCGGAGAATACCAATATAGACGATATTCCGCAGAATGGATTGGATCGTGGCAGGGTGCCAGTTTTCGCCGGAGCGATTCTTATAGCCCTGGGCATTTAAGTGGTTTGCTATGCGCTGCGCCCCGTAACCTTGCGTATACGCCAGCCGGAACATAAGACGCACAACAGCGGCTTCGCTCTCACAAATGGCAAGATCGTGTACTTCCTGCTTTCGCTTGTTCATTCGCCCGGACTTTACCAGCTCATAGCCATACGGGCAAATTCGCCCGGTAAAATGCCCCTGCTCGTTGAGAATATGCAGACTGTTTGCTGTACGGATCGAGGTCTTTTGACTCTCTCCGTCAGCCTGCCAGAAACGAATGTAGTTCAGCAAGCGGTCTGTATGGGACTCAATGCGCTGTTCTCCTTCTTCGGTAGCCCAGACGCGGATTTTATGATTGATAAGCCATTCCACTACAAAAGGCGTCTCGTCCGCGATTCTCCCAATACGGTCAAACATGAATACCAGCAGAATATCGAACATGCCCTTGAGCGCGTATTCCTTGATCATCTGTACCTTGTCCCGGTTTTCCGCTCTCACTTTATGGCCGGAGATCCCTTCCTCCTGCAGCTCACACACGATTGTCCAACCGTTTTGCTCGGCAAAGGCCCGGCAGGGGAGCCGCTGCATAGGAATGTCGGCTTCGTCGTTGGCATCATGATAAAGCTGCTTTGTGGAGGAAACACGGTATAAGCATAATACCCTTGTACCCGGTTCGATGAACAGGGGAAGATCCATACGCCATCCGGTCTCTTTATCAAAATTATAGCTTGTGACAGTGCTTGTATACGTCATATCAGCATCATCCTTTCGTTTGGATGACGCTGGCACTTCCACAAGTGCAGTATGCGGTTTTCAAGGTGCACATGACACTTCCTATCATTATTTTCCCATATATGGGGAAGGGCGTCAATTTTTCAGCGCTTTTATCCGACTACAGAATTGATTAGAATATCCTTTACCCGGTCATATACGTCCGGGTTGGCCTGCTGGCGACAAACTATGGTTATATTACATCCGTTTACCTTTGCATAAACGGTGTTATCTTCCTTGTCAATGTTTACGATGCTGACGCTGGAATCCTTATTATCAGTACATTCCCGGAAATGCGCCCGGGTGCGCTCTTTTGCCATAGGATCACTCCCTTGTTAATCCGTTTCAGCATGAAACGGATTTCGACGTTATACAACGAAATCCGCACATACAAGCTGTGCGGATCAAAGGGTATCACGTTTATATCAAAGGCAAAGACAGACGGCGGCTGGGCTTGCCGCTCCATAGGTTTTTTACCGTGCCTCCCCCCATTCTTATGGCGGGGCGTCCTACGCTGTGACGCATAGCCAACGCAAGTATCTCTCCCATTCGCATATCCTCGCCAACAGCCCTGCCAAAAGCTGTATACGGCGCTGGTGGTATCGCTCTGCCGCCGGTTCTTCACCTCCTTACCGACTGACGATCGTGGCGCACCCGCCGTCTGGCTTCATGCAAACGGAACGTATCTGCCTGCCCTATTCATTTGTGGAGAGACTTTCGGCTCACAGAAACATGCCGCTGCCGGTATGCTTCTGTGAACGGAAATGTTTGGGAGGGACGGAGAGGCCGCCCCTCCCATCAGCTCTTGTACTGGATAAAGGCAACGATCATGTCAATGAACTCACTGTTGGTGGGAGCCTTCTCCAACTGCACCCCGGCCACATAGTCCAGGTTGCTGTGATCGCTCCGTTTCCAGATCGCCTGAATGAGTGTCCGCACGGCCCGCTCCACCGAGGACGGGGAAACATGGAAGTGCTTTGCCGTCTCCGGATACGCGACCTTCGTGAGGAACTGGTGATCGTCCTGGTGCCGGGACATATAATCCACGATGTATACTCCATGTACCTATATCCATACAGCCGCCCGGTGGCGCCAAGGCTGCGCAGGAGCCGGCCTGTGTCGTTCGTGATAATAACGGGAGCTGCGGTTTCCTGTAATTGATCGACTAAAAGCATCCGGTTTACTTCCTCTCTGCTTGATTCTTTTTGAATAGTTGTTATCGTTGCCGGCAATGATATTATATCGTAGGCCTGGGAAAAAGTGGCGGTCTACCGCTCGTAATCGTTCAGCACTCTCCATACACGGGCGGACGCTATCTTACCGTTCTTGCTATCGTTCGTCATTATTCGTTTCATGATGAAACAGATTGGCTGGGGGATTATGCGGTGCCATAAACCGCAATTATCTTTTCGGTAAAAGCGCAACTCTGACAAATTCCGGCAAGGAAACCAATACTGTACAATCGGTATGAGGTGAACTAAAATGTCGGAATGTGCAAAGGCATTGGGAGACTGTGTATATAGGTATCGTAAAAAAAGGAACATGACGCAGGCGGCTCTTGCGGAGAGTACCGGTGTCACAGAGCAGACCATACGGAAAATAGAGCACGGGGAAGGCAATCTGCAGCTGGACGTGCTGTCTGCGCTGATCGAGGTATTGCAAATAGACCCGACGGAGATCTTTTATCCGTCAGAAACAGCCGATGCCCCGGCAAGAAAGCAGCTTGAAATCATGCTTTCAGACTGCTCCGATGATCAGATCGCCTCGCTGATCCCTATCGTCAGTGGTGCCTTGGAAGTCGTAAAGGGCAAAAAGCTGAACGCCATAAAATAAAAACAGAGCCTGCAACTCCCTTCACGGAGTAGCAGGCTCTGCGCTTTAAGCGTCCGGCTCGTCGCTGACTACCATTTTCAGTTTTATTACGCCTACGATCGTTTCCCGCTTGCATTGAGGGCAGAACAACGGGATATTCAAAAGGACTGTATCTTCGCGTATTTTCAGCTTTGTCTTTCCACCGCATATGGGGCAGATAAGCCAATGCGTTTCATTTTTCTGATCTATTGTTCTCACCTCTTTTTTATTGTAAGAAGTCTATGTTAATGGGATAAAGGCCTTAATTGCATCTACATGTCATCTGTTTTCTGCATTCTCAACACTAAAAGGAACGAAGGATTCTCCAACAAATTCACTATAATACCAAGTCGAACCATCCAGTTCCATGTAGTAGAACGACCGGACAAGTCTAATATTTAGCTTGAAAGACAGGGTATCCAACCCTTGGGCAACTTCGGGGAGCTCTGGCGCATCAATAAAGACGTTGCCGCTTCGAACGGCCATATCATCATAAACCGGTACGCTGTATGTCTGGCCCAAGTCGGTGCCGTCTTCCATCAGAATATGGTCGGAAACATACAGGTCGTTTCTGACAATGCAGAGATGGCCAGTTTCTAAAAGGTGCCCCCAGACTGCTTCATACTCTTCCGGAGTCAATTCATGGCTCAGCATACTGTCAAGCACAATGGTGCTAACATGGCGAAGGCCGTATTCTTTCGCTTTATCCGAGCGAGACGCCATGATCTCATCGTAGGCAACTGGCTCAAGCATTTCAATGTCATCGTTTTCAACGCCAGAGGAGAAGGCGATAGTTCTTGCTTTTTCCTTTATACCCTCCTCGTTGTTGAAGACAGCGGAGAACATAGGAATGTCTGATTCAAGGTGCACACCGAGTTCCAGGTTCTTTCCATCATAAAAGCGCTCTAGTAAAGTGATTTCGCAGTTGTCAAACTCCGGCAGACATATGGTTTCCGGCGCCAGCTGCTGGTCATTTATATACTGCTCCGCGGCCTCCATAACAGCGTTTTTCTCTTCCATCTCCGAGTAATAAGATTCGCTTCCGGGCTTCCGCTCTTCAGAAGCAGGGACAAAGTAACGAATGCTGTGAAAAACGGGAGCAATCCATCCGGCTGCATATGCTACTGCGCCGAGAGCGAGGATCAGCGCTGCTGCCAGAGCAAGTGAAATAATACGTTTCTTTTTCATGTGAATCACCCTTTCCGAAGAGCTGGATGCATCTTCGGGAGCAGGACGATAAGCTTGTGCGATAAGCTGTTCATCGATATCACCGAATGCTTTTGCAAGCAATTCCCGATTCATACAAGAAAGCCCTCCTTAATCAGCCTTTTTTTGAGTTTTTCTCTGACGCGGAATAGACGCAAGGAGACGCGGTTAGGGCTGCCGCCTGTCATTGCTGACAAATCAGAAACTGAATCCGCATACCAGTACCGGCGTATAAAAAGGAAACGATCCTCGTCGTTAAGAGAGTATAAAAAGCTATTGATTGCTACTGAAAGCTCTTTTGCTTCCAATTCAGTCTCAACGTTCACACCGGATGGAATACATTCTTCCATTTCATCCAGTATCAGATCAAAACCTCTATTTCGTTTCTCGGCTCTGTTGGCATGGTAGCGGTTTATGGCCAGATTGCGAGCGATTTTACAAACGTAGCTTACAAGAGGGTTGGGAGATTGAGGCGGAATACTGTCCCATGTTCTCAGGTAAGTATCATTCACACATTCTTCCACATCCAACCGATCATTCAGAATGTTAGCAGCTGTCTTCTTTACTGCGGGCCCATATTTGCGGCTTAACTCATCAATGGCCTGTTCCGAGCGCTCAAAAAACAGGTCAATGATTTTACTGTCCTCCAATTGCCTCACTTCCTTTCCGCCTCACCCTATATCACAGGATGGAATAACAAATCTTTCAAAAAAGCTAATTCTAAAAAGAGTATATCTATTAGAAGCTTAATTGCAAATCTGTTAGGCATTGTCAAGTAATTGCTGCGAAGGATACATTTCAATAGGAAACGCTTTCACTGAAATAGGCAGACAGAGCCTGCAGCTCCATTTTGGAGAAGCAGGCTCTGCGCTTTAAGCGTCTGGCTCTTTGCTAAAAGGTATTTAGATGTTAGCCGATCACACTGAAATCAATCATGTCGATGATGCTGTCAACTTCGGTGTCGGTAAGACCATTGAGCTGATTGATCTGCAATGTCACGAAAGAATTGTCTAGGTAAACATATGCATAGACGGCTGACCCATTTTGAAGAACCGTGATTTCCGTACCGTCTGGAGTAGTATGGGTACGGGAAGAAAACGCACTTACATCCTCCACTTCCGTAAAGATCTCAAATCCGCTGGACAGAGTTCCGTAAGGAGAGTTGTAGAGATAACAGTATGTTCCAGTGTTGGTCAGATTAGAAGTTGTGAAAAAGCTGATCGCGAAAGTACCCTCGTCGAAATAGTAGAATTTATCATAGCCGGTCGGCTCGGTTCGGAAGAGATTCCTCCCGTTAGTACAAACCTCATTTATTCTTGCCGTGATTTCTTCGCGGGTAGAAAACTCAGCAACCTCATCATGGTTCTGGAACATACTCGTTCTCTGGTGGCGGAGCTTCAAACCGTAATTGGCAGCAATACGCTCCAGCTTGTCCGCCATCTCCTGGGTATACACGTGATACGAGAAATCATAACCGAAGAATCCCTTAGCTCTGGCTTCCCAATAGGCTTCCGATGCCTTATAGTCTTCTTCAGAAACAACGCGCCTCTCGATCTCTTTCTCACCGATACTGTCGCTATAGAAAATCAAGGTCACTGTGCCATCTTCATTTTCTACGGCAGTAGACGAGCTGGTGCTTTCGGGCGCCTTGCAGCTTTCGGGCTCGAAGATACCGTTTTCTACACGCCACGCTTCCCACTCAGCCCACGCTTTGGTAGAGTTATCTATCTTCTGCCGAATCGAAGCATTCAGATCCCCGGGGGCATCCTGGGGCTGTGTAAAAGATAGATGCCCGCTATTTGTGCCTCCATCCTGGTTTAGGTTGTCGTTCTTGATTAACAATGCCCTAAGACCGAAAAGATCCGTGGCGTAAGCGACTACGCCCAATGCCAGAATCAGCGCCGCAGCCAAAGCAATGGAAATGATACGCTTTGTTCTCATTCGTACGATCCTTTCCGGGGTTTCCTGTATGACCTCGGGATGGAATACCATTGCTTCACTGATGAATCTGTCATCCATGCCGTTCAGTGCCAGGGAGATCAGGTCCCGTTTCATACAAGCAATCCCTCCTTCACAAGGTAGTGTTTGAGCTTTTCTCTGATACGGAAAAGGCGGACAGTCACACTGTTGGTTGTTGTGTTTGCCATTTTGGCAATGTCCTGCAGCGGATCGGAATACCAGTATCGACGCGTGAAGATGAATCGGTCAGTATAATTCAGCGTAGCAAGAAAAGAGTTAATGGCATCTGATAGCTCCTTTGCATCATACTCGTCTTCTATGCTTTTGCCATCTGAGAAGCAGTCTTCCAGTTCATCGAGAGCTACGTCATAATGGCTGTTTCGCTTCTCCGCTGTATTGGCGTGATATTTCATCGTAGCAAGGTTACGCGCGATCTTGCATACGAACGTCCGCAACGGTGATGGCCGGTTGGGCGGGATGGCTTTCCAGGTCCCGAGGTATGTATCGTTCACGCACTCCTCGGTATCCTGCTCATTTCCCAGAATGTTCCGCGCCACTCTTGCCACGGCGTTGCCGTGTTTTCTGGCAAGCTCGGTGATCGCCTGCTCTGAGCGCTCAAAAAACAGGTTGATGATCTCCGTGTCTGTCATATACTGTCACCTCTTTCCGCCTTCACCTATATACTAGGGATTTGCGTCGGATTATTAACAACTTTTTTTATCATTCCTGTTATAAGCACATTGGTGCTCAAACGCAACTTTTGGCCTGAGCAAAACACAAGGATGAATCGAACGTCTATTTATCATGAAGCGGGTTTAGGAAAGCTCAGTTGAAACAATACATATTAGTGTTTCTTCCATCGACAGTATATGCTATAATACTCCCGAAAAAGGGGGAATTACCGTGGGAAAGCTCATAAACAGTTCTGTTTACTCCTTAATAAGAGAAGAATACTCTGGCCGAAACATATCAGATGCATTTATCTTTCTAACCAAATATGTTATCAAGGAAAGAGGATATCGACCGTTCCGTATTCAAGAGATTTGTGATGACTTTGAAAAGCGGTGCGGTTTTTCAATTCCATACCATCCTATGACTGTTATTGTCACTCAACTTAAGAATCAAGGCTACTTGTGGGAGACAATGACAAACTCGTTTACCCCAGTAAAAGAAAAAATAGATCCAGATGTGCCTGATGATACATTTGAAAAGGAACAACACCTTCTGGATCGGCTTGTAAGTAGATATATATCATTTGCAAGAGCCTCGGGAATAGAGGTCACTAAAGACGATGCAGAGAAGACTATTGATGATTTTATTGGGTTAAATGGTATAGATTTATTACGTGGCATCCAGGACTATAGCGCTATAACTGACAACCCTTTGATGCGGCTCTTTTACGCCTTTTATTCATCTATTGAGAGTACTGATCCTTCCCTTGTAGAGTATATCGGTTCACTAATAGTTGGGAGAATACTAACCGATCTATTTATTAGTGGCCAGGACGATACTATTGGAACTACTAAAAGTAATGCCTCGGTATATTTGGATACGTCCGTCGTTTTTTCCCTTCTGGGGATTGACGAGATAGATCACTCAAAAGTATATGAGGACTTAATATCCGCGACTCAACAGCTCGGGATGAGAGTTAAAATTTTCAGACACACATACTCCGAACTGGTGACATTAATTCAAGGCAGCGAAGAATGGATAGGCAATCCGTTCTACGATCCGTTCTGTGCGACAGCTTCAACGCGTTTCTTTGTTAGCAATAACTACACCAGAGATGAAGTTGCCGAATTCGCAAGCAGTCTTGTCACCCGCCTTGGACGCTATCAGATAGAAATTGATGATATGGATTATCCGGGATTCAGTCCGAGGGGCGTAAAATCAGAAAAAGAATACTATGACTTAATTGTTGAAAAATATAGATCAAGAGATCCATCGTTTGATGAAGAGACTAAACAAAGAACTATTGATAAGGACGCCCGATCTCTATATTTTGTTGACCATCTAAACGCAGGAATCCGCGCTCCGTATATACAGTCTATTTCTAATATTTTTATCACCAGAAACAACTCCTTGGCTTCAATAGCGAGAGCCCTTGTACAGCAAAACACCTCCGAAATCCCTGACTGTGTAAATGATGTATACTGGGGAACTCTAATCTGGCTGAATAACCCTCAGCAACTTTTATCATCTACAAGAATTCGCGTTGCCGCAAACGCTTATGCTGCTTTCCTACCCTCAACACAACTAAAACGTAAACTAGTAGAATCAGCTGAAAAGCTTGCTGAAAAAGAAGAGATCAGTCCGGAGGAAGCATATTTTCTTAAGACAAGTAGTCTCGCTCAGCAGATCCTTATGGAAATGACAAAGGGCGATGATAAGTTCTTTACAGAAAGAACTACACTTGATATATTGACAAAAATTCGGGAGGATGCAAAGCTTCAAGGCCATTTGGAGGAGCGAGAGATTGCAAAGAAAGAAATAGCTGCCCTTCAAAGTAGCATCAAAACCCTCTCGGAAAAAATGAATCAATCCGAAGAACGACATCAAGAAGAAGTGACAGAATTGCGGCAAGCGCTTCATGACGCCGACGAAAGAGAGCGTAAACGTGATATTCGGGAATTAGAGAAAAAATGTAGCGATCTTTCGGACGCTCTATCTGAGCAACGCCGTGCAAAAGAACTGGCGGAGAAAAAGTTTAGGCATAACAATATCTGTATCACCTGTATTCTTGTATTGTTTGCTCTTGCCTCTATTTTGCTTACAGTAAAACTGTTTCAATTTGGGAATGCTCAAGGAAAGGACTACTTAACAGTTCTCTCCGTCATATTAAATATAGTTCTTTTTGCTGTTCCCATTAGTTTTCAGATTGTTGTGGGAAAACCACTTGACGCGCATAATTTCATCTCAAAATGGCTACAGAAGATGTTGAGCAAAAAGTACAAGAAATATGGGTATGACAAGGATGAAGAAGAAAGACTGCAAAATGAATACAACGAAGTAATGGGAACGCTTGACGAACTAAAAGAGCGTATATCAGAAAGAATACCTATAGGTGTATAAAATGAAGCCAGCTCATAACGGGCTGGCTTCATTTATTGATGACATGAAGCAATACTTCGCCTTTTTTCGTTTCATGATGAAACGGATTATCAATACTGCGGCAGACCATAGCCAAAGATAGGCGTAGAGATCAGATAATACCGGTTTTCTCTGCATTGGTCGTCTGTATTCCCCTCTATAGTATATATAAAGTCTCCGTCCACCTTTTCCACGATCCCAACGTGATTGGCTACTCCGTCACCCTCCCAGTCGAAAAAGATAATATCGCCGGGGATGGGTTTATAATCGCAATCCTGCCACTGGCAGCGTTCCCGAAACCAGTCGATGAACGGCAGAACGCCCTCCATCTTCGGCAGCACGCCGGAATCCAGATAGCCGCATTGGTCGGCGCACCAGCTCACGAACATAGCGCACCACTCCACCCGGTAATCCAGTCCCCACCAGCTCCAATAGGGCTCGCCGCCCACGCTGCCGATCTGTGACTGTGCCACGGCGACCATGGCAGCATTGCCCTCGCCCATGAAGGAGCGGCCTATAGGATAATACCGCAGAACGTGGGAGACATAGGCTTTATCGCCGTACCCGGTCCAACCCATACGCTCCACCATCATGTCCGAATACTCGATGGCGTTCAGTTCGGAATATCCGCCGTAGTTAGCCAGCGCCCAGATGATATAACCGGAACCATAGTTGTAGCCCTGGAGCGCTAGAGAAATGCGCTCCAAGTCTATGGGGCTTTCCGCTTCGGCTAGCCCCAGCACATAGGCCAGACTTTGTACGCCCACGTCGATGGAGTATTCGGGATCGGTGATGGAGTTCGGCGCATGGGGATAGCGGGTATTGAAGCCGCTTTCGGAGCATTGCATGGGATCGGTTCCCTGCCCGCCGCTCTCCTGCATCATGACGGCTTTGATCATCTCCACGTATTCCGGGATGCCGTGCTCTGTCGCATAAAGCTGGATCATGGGAGTAAACGCCTCTACTTCCTCGCTCACAGGGACATAGCCGCTGCGGCTGCCGCCGCTGCCCAGGAGCATGGAAGCAACACCCATAATGACAACAAACGGAATAATGATTAGTAAAAGAGCGCCCGCAGCATATAGCAGCGTTTCCTTCTCCGGGACAACGGCACGGGGGATCGCTGTACCAAGCTTATTGAGAAAGTCTGTCCCAGCTTTTGTTGCCGTCTTTGCTGTAGTCTGCGCTGTGCCACCGGTGATCTCCCGGATCGCCCGGTCACGGGCATACCGCCGCCCCTGCTCTTTGGCAAGGGCGGCTTTCTTTATGCTGTCGGAGGATGAACCACGGGACAGCGCCGAGGGGCGCTGTCCCGTGGATGGATGGATCGATGGATGGGCTTCCGAAATGTGTTTTGTTTCTCTTTGCGGTGCCGGGCGCTGCGGCCTGCGCAGCGGATCAGCCGAAGGGGTCTCCTGGATATCGGGAGTGATCGTCGTATCGGCATAGCCCGGATTATCCGTTTCATCATGAAACGGATTTTTGTTTGCCTGGGAGCGGCGGCGCTTATAGTCCTTGACCGCCTCCCTCCGCATGAGCTGCTGGGGCGTCGGCTTACACAAGGCTATATTCATTGCCGCATATACGGAATTGGCAGCCACGGTTTCCACCTTATCCGTAGCGGTATAGGGCTCCTGGTCCGGCTCCGGGGTCAGGGCATTCCGTGCCTCGTTGACCTGCTTCTTCGCTGTATCGATGGCCCGATAGCGTCCGGCCTGACGCATGATTGTGCCGGATTTACGGCAGGGCTGCTCTTGTCTGCGTTCCCACACTCTGTCACGGACGGCTTTCTTCCTGCCGGCTTCTCGTATGGTGCGTTTATCCATTCCTGGCCTCCCAAATTCGTTTCAGCATGAAACGGATTAGCCCCGGCCGGGGGTGGTGTTGATGAGCTTGTATATATCCCCGTCCGTGGGGATCGTGGCGTCGAAGGGAATGATATAGCCCTTTACCTTCATCAGCCCGTGGCCCGGCTCGGCGTTGGTCACATAGCCCATCTGGTTATCGGAGATATGCAGGAGATGCGCCAGCTCATCCATATCCGTAGCTGCCTGGGTGAACAGACGGACATACTCAGAGTTGGCAAACATATACCGGGCTGTGTCGGAGCGGAGGCACTCTTCCACATTCTGCGTGGCTGCCGTCATAATGCCGCCGTACTTGCGGAACCTCTTCCACGCCTTATAGAGCACCTCGGCGGAATAGGGATACTTGAAATAGAGATAAACCTCATCCAGGAAGACCCAGGTGTACTTGTTCCGTTTCCGGTTTTCCATGACGCGGTTTTGCACCGCTTCCAGGGCGACCACAAGAGCGGTAGGACGCAGGGACTCTCCCATCTCGTAGAGATCCAGGGAGATGATGCGGCTGCTCATGTCCACGTTGGTGGGATGGGCAAACACGTCCAGGCTGCCTTCGGTGATCAGTTCCGCCGCCAACGCCAGCTCCCGCGCCTCCGGCTCCTGCTGACGCATGACCTCCCGGCGCCAGTCGGTGAGGAGCGGCGCCGGGGCCTTGCCTTTCAGATACGCCTTGAACACGTTGGCGGTACAGCGGTCAACGATGGATTTGTGGCTGGCACTCAATGTCCCGGCCTCCATCTGCTGGGCAAGGATCGTGGTGATCAGGCCGGACTTGGCGGCAATGGGGCTCTCGTCCTCATACTCGGCGGTGATCTCCAGCGGGTTGATGTGGTGCTGGCTGTGGGGCGAGATCTCGATCACTTCACCGCCCAGGGCACGGGCCAGCGTGCCGTACTCCCGCTCGGCGTCGATGATGATAATATCGTCGTCGGTGGCAAGGGCCACGTTCAGGATCTGAGACTTCATGTCCACGCTTTTGCCGGAGCCGGTGACGCCCAGAACAAATCCGTGGGGATTGGTCAGTTTCAGTCGGTCGCAGACAAGGGGATTCTTGGAGATCTCGTTGATTCCGCAGGGCAGGCCGCCGGGGTCCTGGATCTCCTGCGCCCGGAACGGGATCGCCACGGCGCAGCTCTCCGTGGTAAGCGTGTGCAGGGCGTGGATGCGCCGGAGGCCGTAGGGCAAAGCGGTGTTCAGTCCGTCCTCCTGCTGGAAACGGGCCGGGGAAATGTCGCAAAGATGCTCCTTGCCAATAGCGATCAGGCTTTCCGTGTCGGCGTCCAGTTCCTCCAGACTGTCGGCGGTATGGACAAGGGTAATGAGGGAGAAGATCATGCGCTGGTCGTTCTGGGTCAGATCATCCATAAATCCCCGGGAGTTCTCCCGCTTCTGTTCCATGGTCCGGGGGACCTCGGCGGTAAAGTTGTTCCGGCTGTTCTGCCGCTGCTGCCAGCGGGTAATGTCTGTATCCACCCCCAGGATGATGCTCTCCACCTCCTTGACCGCTTCGTCCGTGGGAACAGGGATCATGTCAATGGAAAGGATCAGGTCACGGGCATACTCGGTCAGATCGGAAATGAGATCGTCTGTGACAAAGGAGGCATAGGTACGCAGGAACAGCACACGTCCGAAGCGGTTTCCAAACTCAAAGTGATTGCGCTTGAAGCTGATGGAGTCAGGGCAAATGAGATCCCGAAAGTCCTTGCCGGACTGCATGTAGAGGTAATCGTCATAGTCGAAATACTGCTCATATCCGGGTCGGAAAAAGTCATGGAGGATACGCAGCCGGTCATAGTTGTTGGCCGGGGTGATACCGGAATCCAGACGGGCAAAGGTCTTCTGCAGGTTAGCTCCCGCCCGGCGGAAATACGCCCGGCTCTCGGATATCTTGCGCTGCGGGATGGAGAGCGTCACAAAGCGCTCCTGCACCAGGTTGTTGCTCTGCGCCGCCCGCCCCAACATGATGGCGTTGGCCTCCTCCCGGTAATGATCCAGCCAGTCGTCCTTATACGGCAGCAGGATGCGCCGCTCAAACTCAGCGGGGTTGAGCCGGTGATTGACAATGGTGATCTTGGCCGTGACGTCAGTGGGCAGGGAGTTGAGCGCAGCGCAGTAGGATTTGAAGATGTTGTGCTGGGTCTCGTCCGAGGCGGCAATGTAATTCACGTCTGTGAGTCGCCAGCTCCGGCTGTGCTTCCGGCCTACCTCCCAAATGCCGTTGGTGTAGATGCGCCGGATGGGGATGCTCTGCTGGACGGAGTGAGGGACTCTGACACGCACGCGCTCGCTTTTGTTGGCTATGGCAAGGGTCTTAATCAAAATCGCCACGCCCCTTTCGGTTGAAGCAGTTGTAAAGCAGATTTTCCCCGATGTACTTGCGGTCTCCCGCATAGAGGAATTCCGTCTTGATGACCGCCCACAGGAACTGTTCAAAAGTCATGCCGTTATAGGTGAAGAAGCCGGCCATGGCGGCGGGAACAGCCAGGACGATACAGAGCCAGCTTGCGGTCTCCTTGCCGACGACCGGGCCAAGCAGAAGATACACACCAGCAGCGATGGCAACGGCGAAAACAGCGCAAAAGAATTGTCGGGCCGACAGCCCAAAGAAAATGCTTTCCTTGTACTGCCGGATCTCCTTCGGGATCTTTATTTCGATGATATGTATTACCTCCCATTCGTGCGAAAATTTGACAGGTTTTTATAGTAGAGGGATAATTTCAGTAGAAAAATCTACTGAAAAGGAGCTGTTGAACATGAGTCCCATGCAGCAATTGTTGATCGTGGCCGGGGCGCTGATTTCCCTGCCCTTTGCGGTAAAGCTTTTGTGGAAGCTATACCTGTTCCCCCTGGGCTTCTGGATTGCGGCGACCCGGCTGTTCTGGCCCAAATGGGCAGAGGCAAATGGCGTGCTATCTTTGGCGCTTCTGGCAGCGAGCATCGTCTTTTTCCTCGGCGCTTGGTGGCTGCGTTATCGGTTAAAAAAGCGCCGGGAAAAGGAGTGGCTGGCCCATGCTTTAGCAACGGGCCGGGTTTTGGAATACGGACCGGCAAATCCGTTTCCGGATGAAACGGATTAAGCGAAAGCGGTGGGATCAAGCGATCTCACCGCTTTCTTATAAGCTGAACATTTCCCGTACGATCCGATCAGCTCCTTTCACAAGGCCGGTGAGGATCAGCATATTAAAGATCAGCTCCCCAATGTATTCCCACGCCATTGTCACGGCTGGCAGAGACGAATCAACCGTGGGAGACGATCCGGACAGAAAGGCTGAGTAGATCAGACAGGCCAGCACGATCACGGCTCCCTCCAGGCACACGCCCATATAGGACTTTACAAAGGCTTTGCCGATGCCGGAGGTGTTCTCCCCGGCAAAGGACGCGAAGGGCAGCGGTGAGATGGCTGTGTACAGGTAGAGCTTGAAAAACCTGCCGTACACCGTCAGGATCAGAATGATCGACATGACGGTAATAAACAGGCTGCCCAGGAAGGACACCAGCCATAACGGGATGCTCTGCATAAAGCCTACGTCCTCGATGGCGCTGACGATCTCACCGGGCAGGCTGGCCGAGGTCGTCACCGCGCCGCCGATACTGTTCATGGATGCGGAGACCACGCTGCCGCAAATGGAAAAGATGGCCGTCATGATTTCCATACCCCGGCCAACGGCTACCTTGGCCAGCACAAAGCGGATGAAGTGCCGCAGGGCAAACTCCGGCCTTTGCAGTTCCTTGAAGGATGCCGCCGAGGAAAAGACGCCGATCGCAAAGAACAGCACCAACAAGCCGTAGCCGATCCCCACCAGGGCAGAATTGATATTGACAACGACGCCCCATATCGCGCCGCCCTTGAAGGTCTCCGGAGTCTGCGTGATGAGCTGCCACAGCTCGGCCAGACGGTCATTCCATGTGGCGATTGCCCGTTCAAGATTTCTTATGACCCAATTATCACTGATGGTTTACACCTCACATTCACAAAAAGTTTCCAAAAGAAAATCGTACGATTCTATTGCTAAAATCGTACGATTAGCATATAATACAGATGAACCCAATTCCAGAGAAAAGGAGGAGTCCTATATGTCTATTACCGCGACCGAGCTGAAACAGAATTTGAGCAAGTATCTTCTAATGGCTGAACGGGAAGATGTTTTTATCACTCGCAACGGAAAAGTCGTGGCGAAACTTACAAACCCTTACCAGGATAGAGTTGATATGGCCAGATCCCTGTTCGGTATCATTCCCGGCGACATGACCATTGAGCAGGCACATGAGGAGCGGCTGAGCAGAGTATGAATGCTTTGATTGATACCTGCGTCATTATTGACGCAATGCAGAGCCGGAAGCCGTTTGACGAAGATGCCGAAGCAGTATTTCTGTCTGTTGCCAATCATCGGTGTGAAGGGTTCCTCACCGCCAATACCATAACGGATATTTACTTCCTAATGCATAAGGCACTTCATAATGCGGCGGAAACAAGAAAGGCACTCGGTGTATTGTTTGACCTTTTTACAATTCTTGATACCACCGGTATGGATTGCCAAAAGGCTCTAACCTCAGATATCTCAGATTATGAAGATGCCGTAATGGTCGAGACGGCAGATCGGGCAGGAATAGACTGCATCGTGACAAGGAACATCAGAGACTATGTTGGTGCTCCCATGCCCGTTTATACGCCGGAACAGTTCGTTTCGCTCCTTTACGAAGAAGAGGAATAAGGGCATCAGTTGCAGCAGGAAATGCGTTTCATTCCGAAACGCATTTCCTGTTTTTTCTTATACAGCGCCGATGGCCGACAGGATCTCCTTGGCAAAGGCGATCACCAGGCCGCCGAACAGGCACAGGAAGCCCTGGGATCTCTGGCTGGCGTCATGGCTCTGGATCGACATACCGACCTGGACGATGCCCCAGCCAAGGATAATAATGCCGATGGCCTTGATAGCGGAAAAGATGAAGTCAGACAGGTTGTTGACCACCGTGATCGGATCGGTGCCGGTAGCTAAAGCGGTGGTAGTGAGAAATGCCGCGCAGAGCGTCAGGACGATCCACACGGACAGAAAGTGCTTTGCTCGTTTGGTAGTCGGTCTTTTCATACAGATTCCTCCGTTTCGATTGTAGATAGTAGATACCGCATATCGTAAAGACAATGCGGGCTGTGGACGTAGGGGGCAGCGCCGCCGTCCTCGGTAAAACGAATGTTGGGGTGCTTCATCAGATCGTATTTCTCGTCGATGACCGGACGCTCCCCACGGATAATTACAATGGCGTTTTTGTTATCCAGGAGCCGTACTTCATCCGGCGTCATAAGCTCCCGGCCGGTGAGCTGTGTGCTCTGACTGTACGATCCGTTGCGCCCCTTGCTTTGACTGCTGGACTTGGTAGAGATCGTTTCTTTGCCCAGCTGCTCAGAGATATACTTGTGGGTGCTCTGCTCGTTGCCGCCGAGGTAAATCATCGTATCGGCGTTGCCGATGATGCCCTCCCAGTCGTCTTTGAACAGGGCTTTGAGCTGTGATATGTTTTGCAGAATGATGGTGGCCATGATGTTGCGGGATCGCATGGTCGCCTGCAGGCGGGCGTAGCCGTCCGGGAGAGCCACATTGGAAAATTCGTCGAACATGAGCCGCACCGGCACGGGCAGACCGCCCATGTGAACCTTGTCTGCCTGGTAGTACAGTTCCTGGAATGCCTGCGTGTACAGGAGACCTACAAGGAAATTCAGGCTCTTGTCGTTGCTGTCGGGGATCACGCAGAAAACGGCTTGTTTTCGCTCTCCCAGCTTTGACAGTTCCAGCGTGTCTTCATCGGTGATGCTTTGGATCTCCCGCAGCGTGAAGGAAGCCAGACGGACAGCAGCGGACACAAGAATGCTTTTCGCCGTCTTGCCAGAGACAAATTGTCAAGGACTTTTTAATCAAATTCACAAAAAAGGTGCCAGAAGCACCGTATGGCTCCTGACACCTCGTTTGATAGATTACATTTTTCCGTTCAGCAGGTCTTTGCAGAGATACGCATAGTCTGGCAGCTGGTTGATATATGGCTCCCAGCGCCGCTTGATTTCGGCCAATTCCAGCGGGTCGGCTGCTTCCAGTGCATGATCGTTGCCCGTCATATACAAAACATCCATAGCAACATCATCCAAACACCTGCCGCAGAGATCGGCGGCAGATTCTATCCTGATACCGGTATCCACATAGACTGGATTTACGCCAATCGCCAGCCAGACATAGCCTACCTTGTCCGACCAGAGCAGTTCAAAATCAGGGCTTTGC
>ERZ839823.1318-NODE-1318-length-25850-cov-5.282807_pt1 | contig 25850 bp, 16 predicted proteins | sample MGYA00519862_ERZ839823 | MGnify/ENA primary metagenome ERZ839823 (study PRJEB31850, sample SAMEA3708853) | human gut metagenome | biome: human gut; feature: human-associated habitat; material: faeces | place: China | collected 2014 ...
AGGAACGACGGAATTGTCCATTGTCAGAGTAATCAATACTACGATTTTAAGAGAGTACTTATTATGGTTCTTTAAGTCAGAATACTTTATCGTCAACGGTGTCAAGTCATTCACTGGAACTGCTGGACAGCAGCGTATTCACAAGGATTACTTGGCAACCTGTTTGTTTCCTTTGCCTCCCCTCGCCGAGCAAAAGCGCATCGTCGCCCAAATCGAGGAACTGCTCTCCTACCTCGACCGATATGAAAAGGCGTGGAACAGGCTGGAGGAATTTAATCGCCGTTTCCCTGTGGATATGCAGAAATCCATTCTTCAGATGGCGATTCAGGGCAAGCTGGTGGAGCAGCGCCCCGAAGAAGGTACCGGCGAGGAACTGTACCGGCAGATTCAGGCCGAAAAGCAGGCGCTTATCAAGGCGGGCAGGATCAAAAAAGAAAAGCCCCTGCCGGAGATTGCAGAGGATGAGGTGCCGTTTGAGATTCCGGAGGGGTGGTGCTGGGTACGCTGGGGAGATTTGTCACAATCTATTCAATACGGATACAATGCACCCGCACAAGAAAACGGACGAATAAAAATGGTGCGAATTAGTGACATTCAGAATGGTAAAGTGTTGTGGGATACTGTGCCGTATTGTGAAATCAGTGAAGATGAGATTCCTACATATTTACTGGGCATCAATGATATTCTTTTTGCAAGAACAGGGGGTACTGTCGGCAAATCTTATTTAGTGAAAGAGGTTCCAGAAGATGCGATATATGCAGGATACCTCATTCGCACGCGTTATAGTGCACTTCTGTGCCCTGAATACTTGAAATACTTTATGGAGAGTCAGCTGTATTGGGAGCAATTACGAAATGGTACCATTGCAACAGCACAACCAAATTGTAACGGAAAAACTCTTTCGAGAATGATACTCCCCCTCCCTCCCATTGCCGAACAAAAACGCATCGTTGCCCGGCTGGAAGAAATTCTGCCGCTGTGCGAGAGGCTGAAATAGCGGCAGCTCTTTTCAAGATTGATATACTTTGAGAACGGAGGTGAAAACATGGTCAAGGGATTTGTCTTTTATCGGGGTGGGAAAATTCCTTTTGTCATTGAGGACTACCGTATGGAGTTATTCTCAGATGATAGCCTATTAAGCGATTTTGCAAAAGAACACAACTTCAAAATGAATTACACCCTGAATGGCCAGTATTTCCGGGATGGATTTGAGGGACAAAGAGCTACATTTCTGGTGGAATACTCGATGGCCGGTACATGCTATTTGACGTGCTACATCCTGTATAACCTTGGGCCAGAGAGAATATATGACACCGTGGGCTTTCAATCCCCGTTTCTTGATGATGCCTTTAGATATAATTACGAGTATCTGGATATGGTCAGGGCAGGACATAATCTGGAAACGAAGCCCCGGAACATATATGATATACCGTTCTCGATGAATGGCAGGCAGTATGAGCTGACATATCGCATCGGCCATGACAATCATCTTGGCCTTTTGGAAGACACAAACCGAAAGGGCGAGGCGCTGGTTGGCACCCAGACGGAGGATATTCAGGAGCTGAATGATCTCTCGGTTGTTTTCAATCGGCTTGCTATGTTCATGGTATCGCAAGCTGATGTATCGTTCAAGCGAATCACATTATACAAAAATGAACACAAAATTGGATGGTTTTATAGTCCTCTTGTTTCAGACAAAGCAGTTTCCGTAAGCGATTTTCGGTTTTGTAGATTTGATGTTATGAAATATCTGCCCAAAATATTGAATAACATAGCGTTGGATTCTGGAAACCGAATCTCGCAGAGCATACCGTTAGGTCATCTGCAAGACGCCGATTCGCTGTTTTCACCTCGAAGATTCATGGAACAGGTGATGGCGTTTGAATATCTGTTCGATAAGCTGGAACCGCAAAAAGCGAAGGAAAGAAAATTTCCGCTTAAAGATGAACTGAGATATATGCTCGATGAGTTTCCAAAGTTGCTATCAGGATATCGTTCGTCTTCCGGACAGATTGGGGAACAAATCAAGGAGCTTCGACGATCGATTGCACACGGCCATGCGTATTATTATGATTTTAAAACTGACATTGAGACACAGCGCTTGATTTTCCTGCTTGATAAACTGATCAGAAACATGAGCTTGCTGTGGATTGGCTTTTCAAAAGAGGAGATTGCGGAGTATCCGTTGTATTAGGCGGGACAGCGCATTACGAATGTGTTCTAAGAGCCGGAGAGCTGACCAGCACTCAAATCAGGCGCTGGCCGGCTCCTTTTGCATGATGACGCTCTGTGTCTGGTGAATGTATTGGGAATAATGCGCGTATGAGAAATATTCAAGGGGCAATCAGGCCGTAGAATTTGAGCGCTTCGACAATCGCAGCTTCCTTGTCCGGCGGACACTGGGGCTGCTTTGCATCCTCGCTCTTGGGCTTGTTGTAGCACTCCCGCGCTATGATCCCGTATTTCTGCTTGACCTGTGCGATGTACAGGGTAGAAACCTTGAGACCGCTGTGCTCGAGAACATACGCCTTGATCTGCTCATAGGTCGCGCTCCCCTGAAGCTGGGCGACACTCAGCCCTTCAAGCGGGAATTCGACCTTCACAGAGCGATGTGGATATGTTCCCTTGGAAAAGCACATAACAGTCTCAAATCCGCCTGAATTGTCTAAACCGAATTGCAGCTCTTTTTCCGGAATAATCGGAAGCTGGAAATGGATGGATTTCAGCCACTGACCGTTTGGCTGCCGTTCGGGGTAGATTTGAATATCGGCAATCAGTTCAGCCATGAGTTCGTGCTTTTCAACGTCGTTCATAACGCTGTATAGGTGTTCAAAATTGGTGAGGATGGCGATGATGTTTTGCGTTGTGACTTTATCTGCTTCAATGGATTGCTTCTTGGCTTTGGCTTCGATGAGCAAATCTTCCGATTCATCAATTTTGTCATACATTCTAAATAGCCGTTCATCAAGATCGGATTTCCTATGACGATAATGGCGATCATCTGGATCAAGCTGGTCGATTTCTTCAATCAGTTTTTCTTTGACCGAATATTGCTGACGAAGCTGTTTCTCAAGATGTGCTATTTCCTGCTCAAGTACTGAGGTGTCGATTTCGGTATTGATTTTCTCTGCCATCAGTTTGGCGAAATCAGGTTTTTTGATAAGAGATGTAATAACTTCGACAACAGCCTGATCCATCAGTGGAAGAGGAAGTTGCGTTTTGTAGCTGCATTTATGACCGCGATCCTGACGGCGATGCTTGCAGCCGTAGTAGTAGAACTCTTTGTAGGAAGAGCCGTCTTTTCTCTTTTTGACACTCTTGCTGACGTACATACCAGCACCGCATTCCGGGCATTTGAGTAAGCCGGTGAGCAGGTAAGCATGTTCGTTGTCATGACGTTCGTAGCGCTTATAGCGTTCACCTTGAGAACGAAGTCGAACTTGCGCATCTTCCCAGTCCTGAACGGAAACAAGTGCCTCGTGGATACCGTCGCACAGGAGATAATCTTGATTCCAAACGATCCGATATTCATTTCGGGTGCCATAAACCTTTTCGGTTTTGCGTCGACCATAAGCAATTTTGCCACAGTAAGCGGGATTTTTCAGAATCTCACGGACATAGGCTGCGCTGAAAAGCTCGCCCTTGGTGTTTTGATGGGACAATTTCTGGATACCGTGACGCTCCAAATACTGGGCAATCAGACGACCGCCCATCTTTTTGTGAACGTACAGATCAAAGATGAGTTTAACAGCTTTGGCTTCCTCTTGATTGACGATGAGTGCACCGTTGACCAGATCATAGCCGTAGGGAGCAAAGCCGCCGTTCCATTTACCCTCGCGTGCCTTTTGAAGCCGACCTTCCATGGTCTGAACTCGGATATTTTCTCGTTCAATTTCGGCAACAGCCGACAAAACCGAAATAACCAGCTTGCCTGCATCCTTGGAGGAATCAATGCCATCCTCTACACAGATCAGATTAACGCCAAAATCCTGCATGGTTTGCAGGGTAGAAAGGACATCGGCAGCGTTGCGTCCAAAGCGTGAGAGCTTAAACACCAGAACAAAGGACACGTTGTCCTTGCCGCACTTGATATCCTCCATCATGCGGTTAAACTCGGTTCGTCCTTCGATGGATTTGCCGGATTTGCCGGCATCTTCGTATTCGCCGACAATTTCGTAGTCATTAAACTCGGCGTATGCTTTCATGCGGTTCCTTTGCGCTTCAAGAGAGTAGCCGTCGATCTGCATGGCGGTGGATACGCGGGTATAAATGTAAACCTTTGTCTTTTCTTTCACTGAAATTCACTCCGTTGCGTCTAAGATTGTAATCGTGCTTACAGAATGGTTTAGACATCTCTTTCAAGAAAAGTATATCATATACATATATTAAGACTCAAGAGGGATTTGAAGATGGATGGAGATTTTAGGGCAAATAAAAAAATCCTATCGCTTGGTTTCATTCCAAGCGATAGGATAAGAATATCATTTGATTCGATAAGTTCTGTAACGGTTTGCTCCGGTAACTTCAACTTCCGGCATATTTAAGAGAATGACCCGTGTGCGAGCTTCACTGAGCCCTATAAACGCTGCAATATCGGAGCATTTTGAACGCCCGTGATCTTTCAGATATTCAAGTATCTTTCGTTGATTTTCAAGGGTTTTCTTAGCTTTTGAAGAAGAAACGGGAGCGTTATCACTTGTTTTTATCGCTTGTTTTTTTTCAAGCGATAAAGTCAGAATGGTGCGATCAGGATCAAATTCTTCCGTGATGACAGGCTCTTTCATTCCTTCATCATTCCAGATGTTCATGATTTTAGGAATACCGCTGCCTGCACGCTCACCGATATCGACGAGATTGAACATCTTCATCAATCCGCGATTTCGAGGATCGGAAACGCCGCCGCGCATCATCTGTAATTTTCCGGTACGGCTATATCCGGGATTAGCGAAAGTAATCTGATCCGGACGGAGGATCACGACAATGCCTCTGGAGCCGAAGTAATCGGCGTTGACCAGGCAGTTGGCGAGTGCTTCACGAATAGCTTCGTGCATGGGCGTATCATCAATTCGCGTTACGCCGGAGAGTTTAAATGGCACAGTCAAAGATTGCTTTAACTTGTTGTAGACACGGAAATAGAAATCGAAAATATTTCCCGACCAATCGCCGGAGCTGGAAAAAACTCTATCCGTCCAGCGGATAGCAGGATCAAGCTCGGCGCGATAATCCAGAAAATAATTGGGGAATTGACGGACAATATCATATTCATTGCCAAACATCAGCAATCCGGCTGCCGTGGGATGCAGGGCGTTGTCTTTATTGGAAATAGCAGCCGCACCGATGCTTCGAAGGAACTCGTTGTCATCGAGCCGAACAAATGGATGCCCGTCTTTCAGTGAGGCGAAAGTATTTCGATAGCCGCGCACGGAATCAGCATTGAAAATTTCCAGACCAATACCATCCAGAATAGACATATCGACTGTATCATCTGCCTGGTCGCGAAGCATGGTTTTGACCTGAATGGTGGTGCAGTGATAGTCGCCCTCGTAATTCCTGCGGAAGGTGCCGTTGAACATATCATTATTGATATAGACGGGCTTCTGTTCTCTGCGGGCAGCGGGAACATGGATGGTCATAATGACATCGCCGTTATATTCATAGGTTTCAACATCGTTCTCTCTGAGCAGGTTGATGCTAACCTTATTTGTGTTATTGATGATATCCCAGAATTCCTTTTGCAGCTTGGCGGCGTTCTTTAATCCGGTCGTGCGCCAACTGCCATCTGGGTTTTCTTTAACGCCAAGAATGATGATGCCGCCGTAGCAGTTGGCAAAAGCCGAGTATGTATCCCAAAGAGAAACAGGAAGGCCATCGTGCGCTTTTTTGACTTCACGGCGGTTATCTTCCCGATAGGAATCAAATCGGGAGATATCAAAAATCTCAGACATGGGTTCACCTCCTGCATGATGGTCTTATTATATCAAAAAAACAAGCGATTGAAAACAAAAACAAGCGATTAAAAAAGAAATGACGAGAGATCAGGCGGCATCTTGTTGTTCTTCTTCATTGGAGAGATTGGGCTTATCTTGATCCTCAAGAACATCGGCATACTTGGTAATCAGATCGGCAAGCATACGAGCGAGCCCTTCCCATTCGTCGTGCATTTTGATTGTCGCGATAAGGATCACCTCTAGACACGTTATTTGAATCAAATAATAAGGAAAAGAACACATACAGAATTTCGGTTTATCTGCGTACATACATACCTGTGTACAAAGATTTCGCGTATGGGTGTACGTATGTACGGGAAAAATCACAAAAATTCTCACTACAAGGAACATCATGTAAAAGGCGTATACATGGAATCATCCCTTTTCCAGCTTTCTGTAACCTTGGCAGGAAGCGACATCACTGCTTGAATCCCCGTAAAGCCCCATACGCGGCGACCGACAGGATTTGTTATGTTGTTGGTATGTTCGATACCGTATTTTTTCTGGTTGGCAATCAGATAATCGGAAAGACTGCGGCTTTTGAGTGGAGAGAATCCGTTTTCCTTGCACCAAATGGTGTAAATTTCATATAATTCCTGAGAACCGATCTTGCCTTTGGGCGTTAGATGAATATAATCGGTGGCTTCCATAAACAGGAGGGCATTATTGGCGTCCTGTTTAACGGTGTCACGGTTGGCACGGGCACGCGAGCTTTCACTGAAATGGAAATGGTTTTGAACCAATCGTTGAAGCCCATCGAAAGCCCAGAGAAAAATCCCTTCCAGTTCGCTGCACATCTTTTCAGCAATATCCGGATCATCGATACGGTTAGGGGAGCGCCCTTTTGTTGTAAGAATCAGTTGCCGTCGATAAAAGCCGTCGCTGCGGTCATAGAGGGATTGCAAATCACCATTTGAAAAGGCAAGCAGGCGGGCATACATCCATCCCTGATAACTCTGCTTGCCTTTTTGTTCCAAATCCATTCTTCCCTGGGCAGTAACCAGAGATTTGACGTAGTTGGTTTGCTTGAGTGCTTCCATACGCATATCGTCGTCGATCATCAGGTGAACATGTTCCAGATCGGCGCGAGCAAAACGGTTTTCAGAAACCTTGCCTATGCTGCCGTCCTTTGCGTTACAACCGAAAAGATGAGAGAGAACCGTACCGATTTGAGATTTTCCTTCGCCGCCGTTGCCCTTGATAACCATCATACGCTGTCCCTTGTTACAGGGGATGAGACAGTAGCCGATATATTCCTGAAGCGTGGGAATGTCATCTTCATAAAGAATGTCGGATAAAAAATGAAGCCATGTTTCGGGTGCAGGCACTGAGGGAACATAGTTTACCGGAAAGCGACTGCGGACGATTTCATATTTGTCTTTGGAGAAGGAGCCATCAAGAAACAATGTGCCGTTGGCAACGTGAATCCGATTCGTTTGCGGAGGAAAGTTGTCGGTATATGCCATGATTTTGAGTAGCTCAATGATGTTGGAAATCTTTTTGGGAACGCCGATTGACGCACAGGGTTCAATGATTTGGTAGATATCCGTTTTGAGCGATGCTTCATCGGTCATGCGTCCTTCGGTGGTGAAAAAACTTCTTTCGGTATAAAGCAGCTGATGGGATTCCAGATAGTCTCGGCAGAACAACGCTTCATTGATATTCTGCCCGTCAAACCAAGAAGGAAAGGAATCAGGCGGCAAGCGTGTCGTTTTCTTCACACGGAAGCACCTCTTTTCTATGAGCAATGTTCCATTTTTCAATTTTATGAAGTGTGCCGTCGTTCAGTAAAGAATCCGCAGTCTGCTTGCGCAAGGCTGCATCGGCATCATACAGGCAGTCAATCAGATAAGAAACTTGCGGCAGCGAATGAGTGGCAGATACGAAGCGGTCATCCCATTGGTCGGCATCATGAACGGGGGCGAATTGTTGCTGACGATATTTTAAGAGGCATTCGTAGTCAATCAGTGCCGAAGCGCAGCGGCGTTCCTGCTCCAGCGGGGATTTAGCCGGAGAACGAGGAACAGCAAGCGCAGCCGAAGCAGGCGTGCGGGGATCAATGCTGAAATCAGATGCGAGTTTTTGCGCAGCATCAAGAGGAGACAGACTGAACAATCTGCCGGTGAAGTCAATGACATCGCCGACGAGATGACAGCCAAAACAATAGTAGTAGGTTTCATTCAGTTTCAAGGAAGGAGTTTTATCCGAGTGGAAAGGACAGCGGCACATGCCGTTGCGTTCCGCATGGAGTCCATAGCGTTCGGCGGCTTGCGGAACGGTTATGCGAGACTTGATGAGTTCAAAGATATTCGTAGGTATCCACTTCCTTTAAGACAGATTGTGTTCTTTGGATTTGATGGGGCGACGTTCAGGCGTTTTGCATTGAGCGAGAAGCCTGTCAATTTCATCTTTGCCGAGAAGCTGATTCAGCTTGTTCAGTTTGACGGCATCCTCTCGATATGCAGCATTTGTTTCCGCTTTTCGCCGCCAGAAGACGGATTCTTTGGCAAGATTGCTGTTGGCTTGTCGTTCATTGACGAGGAGAACGTAGACTTCCTTTAATTTGCGAACAAGTTTTTTAACCATGGGCAGGGCTTTGTTTGTGCGGTAAGATTTTCCGCTTTCCAACATGGAAACATCGGGCAGGAGTTCTTCGGATGAACCGAGACGTTGAACAAATGTTTCGATATCCTTGGTGTTCTTTACAAGACCATCCAGCTTTTTCTGAGCAGTTTCAATGTCATGTTCGGCTTTCCTGCATTGTGTTTGCGCCAACTGAGCGGATTGCTTTGCGGCTTGCTGTTGAACGAGAAGACTGTCAAGGTTTGCCTGTTCTTTCATGACTTTGAATTGAACAGTACTGAGATGTTCTTCGGTGCTGCCGCGTTCGCCCCGTTCGACATCGGTGAAGCCTGCCGAAACCATGTGGTCGTGATATTGATCCTGCAAAACGCTGTAAGATTTTTTGAGAACGATTTTCCCGCTTTTAGTGTGCATCGGTTTGCCGGTTTCATCGAAAACGGGTTGCGATTGCCATTTTTTACTATGGCTGACCTGCATCATGGTTTCTTTGACTGTGCCAATGAGCTTGAGGTCTTTGCAGCGCTTTGACCAGAGAACCTGCTTTTCGACGACCGGTACATAGACGACATGCAGATGATAATGCCAAACATCGTAGCCCAGCGCTTTGCTCATGCCGGCGTTGCGCTCGTCTGCGTGCATGACTGCGGAGAGAATGTACTGTTCGCCGCCGACAATATCAACGGCGGCTTTATAGGCTTCGGCATAAAATGCCTGTGCATATTCATAGCCGCCGTGATTATGAAAATAAGCAGAGTTCACGTCGAATACCAGTTCGTCATAATGAACGGCATCCGGTTTCAGTCCGCGGGTTGAGATAGCACCGTCTTGTTCCATTTGGCTGAACATCTCCTGATAGCTTCCTGTGGGTTTCTTGAAATGGATATTCAGGTGACTGCGTTCAGGAATGATATCTTCGTTTCGGTAGCAAGTTTTCAGGCGCTCATTGTGCGCTTCTGCGTCTGCAATGTTGCTTTCTGTTCGGGATTGATTGCGAACAGTGGTACGGTTTATGCCGTCGTTTCTTGCCATGGGAGATCACTTCCTTTCGGAGGGGACGTTTAGTTGCATCGGAGTGCGGGGGGGGACGGAGGAACGGGCACTTTCTGCGAAAGTGTAACTACCCACTATGACACTTTCACCCTTTCGGGTGCAAAGTGCCGTGGGCCAAAGGCTCCGCCTCTGGACTCTGGGGCTACGAAAAAAGGATGGCGGCATTTTCCCGTCATCCTTTTCTATAAAGCGCTTGTTTGATATGGAGTTTGCCCTCTACCTTATAGGACAAACGAGAACCATTTTCGGAACTGTTTTTTCGATATCGAGAAATTTTTTGACTTTTTCATGGTTCACTTTTATAATGAGAAAAACGAGTGTTCCCATTTTATATAGACTGAGTGGAGACAGTGATGCGTACAGAATATGGAATACGGGACATGATCTATTACGACGAAGACGGTAATGAGATTCCGGATGAGGAATTGCCGTGGTCTGGCGGGGAAAGCGTTTCTGCTTTCTGCGATAGCGTTCGGGAGTGGACAGATCAAAAAGGTGAAGGCGGGGAGTCATCCTCAGATGAAAGCCAAAGCAAAGATACACGTTCTGCTGCTGAACGCAGAAAACGGCTTGCCAAAAGCATGCAGGAAGAAGCGCTTCGTCGATTGGAGTTATCTGCTCGAACAACGGCAGAATTTCAAAATGTTGTTGGGTGGTATGACCGAGAAGAAAAAAGTCGGATGCGAAAAGAGCGTCGCTATGAGGTTACGCAGGGCGATATGCTTATTGAAGCGATTCTTTATGATGGCGGCAACATTGTACCGAACAGCATGGGTCGCCCGACTTTCCAACAGATTTGTCGCGGAGAATTTGACGATTTTCTGGCTAACTGTATATTTCGGATGCACGATTTGACGGAGCGGGAGTATTTGCGGCAGATCATTTTGAATCTGAAGCAGGATCACAAGGAAATTCTGTATTTTCTGGGCATACGCCGATATTCCGTACAGCAGTTGGCAGATTTGCGCGAACAATCCGAACGCAACGTCCGCAAGGTTCGCGGCACTGTGCATCGAAAGCTACAAAAACAGGTATATGAAGCACTTAGAGAGCTAGACAGCCAAAATGAAGCGTTGACTTTGCAGGAGCAGCGTTTTCTCAATGAATATGCGGAAAGTTCCCAGACAGAGGAGGAAAATGACACATGATTCCGAGATTGTTTGAACATACATCCGCCGGATGGGCAAAATACAGCGATTATGAATGGCGAATGGCGGCAGACGGTCAGGATTATCTGATGCCTGCTGCCAAAGCGGATGCAGATGTATATAATCCGATGACGCAAGCGGATGAGCTGATCGTGGAAGCTGTCAACATTGGTCTGCTCCAGTTTCATAAAGCGCCGGATGTAAAGGTGAAAGAGGCAATACGGCAATTTGCCTGCCGATACGGTTTGCTTGGCTTGATGGCTGCGATTCCGACTACGCCGAAGTTTGTGGATTACGAAAAGGTTTATCTGCCGAAGAATCCGTACATCCGGCAGGAAGTTATGGAAACGACGGACTATTTGAAGCTGTTTTTTCCGTTTACTATGCCGGTTTTCTACAAGAAGGGTGTCAAATCAGTTTGGCAGGTGTCTGGAGATGACAAAATGGAGATTGCGTTGGTATCAACATTTTTCAATGATCCTCAGGCGAAGGCAATGTCTTTTTTGAGAAGTTACGGTGAACGCTTTGACTGGATGAAAGAAGTTTTTCGGGATTGGGCGTTTGCTTTTGTATCTGTTTTTCTTTATGAACGGGATAAAAAGAAACTGGATTCAACGACAAGGAGATTATATCGGCAAGGTATCGCGTGTTTTGACGGGAATGTGCCGAGTTACCATCTGGAACTGCGGGAACATCCTGTGATGGTCTGGGATTTTCATTCGCTGATGTTGACGATTCGGTTTCTGCTTTCTTTGAGCCTGACCGACACGCAGAATCCGCTCAAAATGTGCGAACATTGCCAGAAAGCGTTTATCGCTAAACAGGATAGCGACGAATACTGCTCCGAAGCATGTCGAAAAGCGATAAAAAGGAATAAATGATACAGCTTGGAAATGTATATGGTAATTCCATTTTACATAATAATATGATATAATTTGATTGATATTTTGTATGGTCTGAATATGTCTTGCCAGAGGTGAACGAAATGCAAAGCGTGGTTAGAAAAACGCCTAAGAGATACGAAGAATACAAAAATAGACTTCTTGATATTGGTAAGAGAAACAAAATGATTAATTACCGGGAGACAAAGAGAGCAACACTTCGCATCTTGGCTCCGAAATATGATGAGCTGTTCAATCAGTTGGCTCTTGAAGAGAAGAGCCTTTCTTTTCAGCAACCGTTAGACCGCGATAATGATCTTCGAGCATATTCAGTTTTGTCATTGATGGAATCGCTTTCAAGCCCGATAGAAGTTAATATAGGAGACATTGCAGCGCAGGGAACGCCGAGAGAGAGGGTGGCAACGCTTCGGAATCTTCGAGCTAAGGCAAAGCTGGCGATGGAAGAACAGGGTATCCACTTTCTTTATTTGTCCTTTGGATTTATTGAATGGCAGGAGAAAACAGCGCCTGGAGCTCCATGGCTGAAGTCTCCACTAATCATGATGCCTGTAACGCTTTCTATTGAATCTATCAATGCACCATATATGCTCAGCCGGTATGACGACGATATTGAAGTGAATCCGACGCTGGATTTCCGTTTTAGTAAGGACTATGGAGTAGAGCTTCCGGCATTTGAACTGGAAGATGAGAATTCCATCGTATCTTACATGGATAAGGTGGAACGGATTGCAGATCAGCGAGGATGGAAACTGCTCAGGGAAGTTAATCTTGGGCTGGTTTCATTTCTTAAAATCAGCATGTATCACGATCTGGAAAAGCATGAAGACAAGGCACTGAGCAATCCGGTCATACGGGCTATGTGCGGTGATGAAGATGCTTTGCCTCCGATGAATTTGGAAGTGAAAAATCCAGACAGCATTGCTCCGAGTGATTGTTATCAGGTGCTTAGTGCAGATTCCAGCCAGCAGAAAGCTGTGCAACTTTCTAAAGAAGGCGTCAGCTTTGTTATGCAGGGACCGCCGGGAACCGGAAAGAGTCAGACTATTACCAATATTATTGCAGAAGCAATGGCAGACGGAAAGCGTATACTGTTTGTTTCTGAAAAAGCAGCGGCTCTTCAGGTGGTTATGCGCCGTCTGCAAGAGACGCAGCTGAGCGATTTTTGTCTGTCCCTGCATAGTCATAAGGCAAATAAGCGTGAGCTTTTGGAACAGCTTCGCAAATGCTTGACATTAAATCACACACGGGTGCGCGAAGCGGTATTGGCAGATCTTGCGTGTATTCTGGCAGATCGTACTGCATTGAATCGGTATACGTCAGAACTGCATGAAGTTATCCTGCCGCTGGAAGAATCGCTTTACAGCGCTTTTGGAAAATATGCGAGTCTTTCTCATGCCGCTGAAGTTCGAGTGACACTGCCCGATCCAGTGAATACGACAGAAGCGCAATATCACATGATGCTGCTTTGCGCGACTAAGTTGGAAGAGGCGTTGAAAAAGCAAAGCTGCGCTGTTCGTGAAAATCCCTGGAGAAATACAACTGCGGATTTTGCGGATGCGGAGTATCAATATATGCTCCGGAGCCGAACTGATAAACTGCGAGAGCAGCTGTTGAGTGTAAGAGAATTGACTCGACGGGTTCCTTTGAACATGTTGGCGGAGAATCCTTCCATTGATGATGCACAGCATATGGTTGAATTCGTGGAAAAAATGCTGAGCCTTTCGCTTTTTGATGAAAAATGGATAGATGAAACGCTGTTGGAAAAAGGAATTGAAGCGGCGCATGAAAATGACCACGAGCAGGCGACTTTGAACGATGAACGGGCATGGCTTTCAGAAAAGTATCGAGATCCTATTCTGAATCTGCCGGTTGGGGAAAAGAGAAAAGTCCTCGCGGGAGGGATTCGGAAGATTCAGACTTATGAATCCTGGAAGAACAAGGAGAACAGCGAGATTCTGGAGCATGCGCAGGAAATCAACAACTACGCGTCGAGAATCATTGAACGATATAAACGCGCTTTGGAATACAGTCATGCTATCGCGAATATGTTACATCGTCATGGACTCATCACATTTGACGTGCTTAAAAAGATGGGGTTGTTTGCTGCGCATATTCAACAGACGCCGCATGGATTGAAATATCAGTGGTTTGATGATGGAAAGGTACATGCTTTATTGACGCTGGAACAATATGAACAGCAGGCGGAGATCATAAGCAAACACCGCACGGCTCTGCTGAACAAATGGCAGGAAAGCACGCTTGAAATTGATGTGGATAAAGTACGCACACAATTACAGGAGCGTTTCTTCGAACTGTTTGGAACAAAATATGATGATAAAGATATTCAGACATTCGTTTCTCAACAGAAAGAAGAACTGAACAAGGCTGTATGGGTGCTTGATAAAATAGAGAAAAATCCAAGTCAAGTGCACGCTTATATCGGAAACCTGATATTTCCGGATACGCTGCTTACTGAATCTATCAGAGATAATGCGCAAAGCTGTCTGGAGCTTGTAATCGAGAAACATAAGGCACTGCAAATCAAAGAGGATGAAATCCTGAAGGATTGGGAACCGCAGATCTTTGATTTGGATGCTGATTCGATCTTGACAAGGTATAAGACGGAGTATACAGGTTTCTTTGATCGTCTTTTTCATAAAAAACAGTATGATGCGGATACTAAGGCGATTCGAAGCGCTTCACGGCAGATCATCAAGAAGATCGAAGAAGATAAAGCGATTCTGCTTTTGCAGAACGTCCGAGAAGTTCAGCAGGAACGTAAGTGGTTTGATGAACATTCAGAGGAGATCGAGTGTGGCGTAAGTTCTCTAAAGGATGCGTATAAGCAGGAACTGAAAATCTGCGAGGGACTGCTTGAACTGTATGCAGAAGTTATAGCGCATGCTGTAAACGCGGAGGCGGGATGCTCACTTTCGGAAGTTCGGGAAATGCTTGATGACGTGTTTTCTATCCGGGAAAGTGTCCAAGCATTGATGAAAAACGCAGCGGAGTACGATCTTGCTTTTGGCAGCGAAACGACTGCGGACGAACCGCTATGGCTTCGCGCTATCGAGGAAGACGACAAGACATATGGCGAGCGTATCAGAAGGGGTATTGAATTTGCGCAAACAGTAAGATCCTGGTATGATGATCGAAAAGTTCCGCAGGATATTGTAGAGAGCCTTTGCGCGATCGAAGAGCATCATGATATGCTTGATACGGCAGCACAGGCGGCAAAAGCGTTGTCGGAAGACGAAATAGCGAAGCTGATTACAGATACTCGGAAAGCGATTCCTGTATCGGAGGATAAATTACCGACACAGGCGCTGGATGATATAAACGCCTTGAATAGAGCGGCGTCTGTAATTATTGAAGTGCTCGATCAGATCGAGCCGCACACGATTACCGACATTCAGTGCGATATGCTGCTTGAAGATATGGAGCATATTGAGACAATTCAGACATTGTATGGAAAAGCGCGCGAAAAGGAAGAGCGGAATACGCAGCTTTTTGGCGAATGGTATGTTGGCGAAAAAACGCCGTGGATAGAAATTACCCATCGTTTGGAGGAGATCCGTTCCTTTATAACCTTTGCAAAGAACAGCAAGGTTCCGACTGAGTTTATCACGAGGCTGTGCAATAGCGGGGAAAACAGGGAAAACCTTCAGGGACAGGAAAACGAGCTGAAGCGGCTTCTGACAGACTCTGAAGAAGGGCTTGATCTGTTTGTTGACCAGTTTGAAGAAGCAGAGAACTTGAAAAAAGGATCTCTTGATGAACTGATTGAGCGATACGATGCCTGTATGAACGGTTTTGTTCAGCTTAGCGAGTTGTTGGAATTGAAAGATGCGGAGAAGCAGTGCGAAGAGCAGGGGCTTGGCGATTTTGCTGCAAAAATACTAGAACGCGGCACAGAAGGAACGGATATCGTTGATATTCTGAAACGGGAATTCTATCGGCAGTGGATCAAAGCGGTCCTTGAGAAGAAAAATATCGTTAGAAAATTCAGAAGAAGCGAACAAGATGCAAGGATCCGTTCGTTCTGCGAACTGGATGAGGAGCAGCTCGCCATCGCGCAACAGAGGATTCGAGAGAAAATCCTGAAAAAGTATCCGGACCCGAGTAGACCGTCTGCGCCGGGCGATGAGATGTCCATACTCAAACATGAATTGAATAAAAAGGCAAGGATCATGCCGATCCGCAGACTCTTTAGAGAAATACCGAATTTGCTTTTGACACTGAAACCGTGCTTTATGATGTCTCCGCTCTCTGTTTCGTATTTCCTTGAAGCGAATTCGTACAAGTTCGACATGATTATCTTTGATGAAGCCTCTCAGATCTTCCCGCAGGATGCGTTAGGCTCTATTATGCGCGGCAAACAGGTGATTATTGCTGGCGATACGAAACAGATGCCGCCGACTAACTTCTTTGCTTCCGGAATGAATGACGGAGAAGATGATTACGATGGGGAAGATGATGTGAATGATGAACCAATTGGCGATTCTATTCTAGAAGAAGCCGATCGTATTCTGCCGAACAGCACATTGCTCTGGCATTATCGCAGCCGCAGCGAGTCTCTGATTGCCTATTCCAATCAGGAAATTTATAAAAATGAGTTGATTACCTTCCCGGGCAATCGAGAAAATCAGGCTGATCTCGGTGTAGAATTCATTTATGTACCGGATGGATGCTATGAAGCAAAGCCGAAGAACTGCAATATTGCAGAAGCTAAAAGATGCGTTGAACTGATTCGACAGCATATAGAGCAACATCCTGAGCGCAGTCTGGGAGTGATTGCATTCAGTGAAAAGCAGCAGCAAGTCATTTTGACGGAGGTTGAAAAATTCCGTATTCAAAATCCACATTATGAAACATTCTTTGATGAGAATCGTGATGAGCCATTTTTTGTTAAGAATCTGGAAAACGTGCAGGGCGATGAGCGTGATACGATTCTATTCAGCGTGTGTTATGCGTACACGAAGGAACAGAAGGAAAATGGGAAACCGATGTCTATGCGTTTTGGACCGCTTGGATTGGCGGGCGGAGAACGGCGCTTAAATGTCGCAATTACGCGCGCAAAGAGGAATATAAAGCTGGTTTCTTCGATTATGCCGGAAGATTTGAAGCTGGAAAGAACAAAGTCTGAGGGTGTGCGCATGCTCCGAGGGTATATGGAGTTTGCACTGAAAGGCGTTTCTGCGCTTCGGGAAGCTGGACAGATTGCCGATGAGGAGGAATTGATTGATGCAGTTACAGATTTTATTGAGAAAAATGGGTATCGGGTCAGAAAGCATGTCGGCTGCTCTGGATATAAGATTGATATCGCGGTAGAGCATCCAAATATCCCGGATTGTTTTGCGGCGGCAATTGAGTGCGATGGACAAGCATATCGGGCCGCAGAAACGGCACGGGACAGGGATCATCTGCGACCCGCTATCCTTACGGGAATGGGCTGGAGCGTATACCGTGTGTGGTCGGTGGAATGGTGCAGAAATCCTCTTGTTGAGCAACAGCTACTGCTTAAGTTCATTGAAACGGCTTGCAACAAAGTGACGGTAATGCCGAAAAAAACGAAAAACACGTCTCCAACTGCGCCGAAAAAGCCCGAAGTATTGGTGGAGAACATTCAGACGCAAATGAATCTTGGACCGGACGACGGGAGAAAATATGGCTTTGTCTATATGCGCCAAGCAGATTGGCGGAATGTAAAAAATAACGGGAAAAGCGAAAAAGACAGATTCATGGAGATGATCCGATATGTCGTCAGCGTGGAGCAGCCGATCCATCTGGAAATCTTGTATCGGCGTTTGTTAGGCGCCTTGGGCAAAGCGAAAATGACCCCTAGTGTCAAAGAAACAATAGATGCCTATCTGAAACTTATGAATGAGCTGACGGTCGATTCAAATGGATTTGTGACAAGACGAGGATTTAATCAGCTGACGGTCCGTATTCCTGATAAAGGTGATGAACAACGGACGATCGAAATGATTGCCCCGCAGGAACTGGAACTTGCAGTTCAGCTTGTTGCGCTCAATACAATAGGATTGACTAAAGAGAGTTTACTTGACGAAACAGCTCGGGCGTTAGGGTATCAGAGAAAAGGAGCTAAAATTCAAACGGCGTTGAGACGGACGTTTGACAGTATGGTGAAAAAGGGCATGATTATAATGGTTGACGGCAAGGTGAATGAAGTAAAGGAGACTCGGCATGGATGATCGAACGATGATTAACCGTGAAGTGCTTCCGCAAGATCAAAAGACGCTGATCAACCGAGAGCTTGTTCAGTGGCGTGCATTGGAAGAACAGAAACCGCTGAAAATAAACAAGGGCGATATCCTGCTTGATCGGTATACTGTCATGGAGAAGCTCAAAACCGATTCGGCAGAGGCTGATTTGTATTTATGCGAAAGCAGGGAGAAACGGCGGATTATCGCAAAAGTATATCGTAGAAAAGCTGCTGTAAAAAAAGAAGTAGCGGAAAAGCTGCGGGAGATCCGCTCTCCTTACGTTGCTAAATTGTTTGAAATAACTGAATACAAGGGAAAGAAGGTTGAAATTCTCCAGTATTACAAAAACGGGTGCATTCAAGGGAAAAAATACGACCTTTCTCAACTGAAGGGCATGATTATCCCCTGTATCAATGAGGGATTGCATGCGCTGCATGAAAAAGGAATCCTTCATAAGGATCTGAAACCGTCGAACATCATGCTCTGCGATGATGGAAAGAGCGTGGCGCTTATTGACTTTGGCGTCAGTTCTTTAATGAATACCGACAGTACGGTGCTGATGACACAGACGGGAATGACGCCGGCGTATTCTGCACCGGAGACCTTCAGAGATTTGTTTATGAAGGAATCGGATTATTTCTCTTTCGGTGTTCTGCTGTTTGAATTGTACTGCGGACGTACACCTTATGCGGGCATGTCAAAAGACGATGTTGCCAGATATACGGCGATTCAGCGCATACCGCTGCCGGAAGATATGCCTGTGACCTTGCAGAATCTGATTGCGGCGCTCACTTATCCGGATATAACAAATCGAGGCAAAACAGAAAATCCGAACAGGCGATGGACGTATGACGAGGTAAAAAAATGGCTATCCGGTATTGAACAGCCGATTCCGGGAGGATTGGTTGGAAAATATGCCATGCAGCGTTTTGCCTTTATGGGGAATGCCTATGAGGATACGCGAAAATTTGCAGAGGCGTTGGGCAAATACTGGGAAGAAGGTAAGCGTCTGCTTTTCCATGGGCAATTGACCCGGCACATGAAAAAATGCAATTTGGATGCGGCAAAATGGTGTCAGCAGGCAGAACAGGAAGCGCAAGAAAATAGCGGGCATGATGACAGAGTGTATTGGAAACTGCTCTATAAATTCGCGCCGGAGCAGACGAAGTTTTGGTGGAAGGGAGAAAGCTACGAGAGTCTTCCGGTTTTCGGACGTGTGCTGCTGGAAAAGCTCTGGGTGGGCGACAGAAAGATTCTTGAAGTTGCTGACAGTATTCTGGGTGAGTGCATACTGTCGTCTTTTGTAGAGGAAAAAGCGCCAAAGGATGAAAAGCTCTTGAAGGCTGCACGGGCTTTGGAAGAACAATGGCACATGGCAAAAGAAGAAAATGAAGACAGAACATTGACATATTACGCTATGGCATATGCGCTTTCCGGTCAAAAAGTCATGAAGCTAAATGGGCAAGAGATTCATACCATTTCTGAACTGTCAGATTTGATGAAGGAAAAGCTGGATATTTCCTTACAGGAGTTTAAGGATTTTTGCCATGAACTGGTCGATTACAAAGGCAACCTGAATGCACAGCTGGAATCATGGCTGATCGCGCTCGGTAAAGCGGAACAAGTGGATAGATGGCGTGAAAAGATGAACGGAACGCTGGAGGAAGAAGAATGAGCGGACCCAAGGTTTCGATTTATCGCGTTGATCCGAAGATTACGCGGAATATTTTAGAGCAAACCCTTTGCCAGCATCAGATGATTCGCTGCGCAGCTTCTATTCGTGGGTTTATTTCGGAAACCGATGGCTGCGGTTATGATGTGGAGAAGCTGATTCAAGGTTTGGAACGTATGCAGCGAAGGACCGGAAAAGGCGGGGATACGCTTAAAGCGCTCAAAAGATGTTATGATGAAATGCAGCAGGAGGACAGCAGGATATTGTCTGAACTGCGTCAGTATGGCTCTTTTGATGATGGAATGCCTGTTTATGATGAAACTGCACTTGAACAGAAGAAGGAGATCATGCGAAAATTAAAGAAGATGGAACGGAATGTGGAAAAAAATCTCGGACGGCTTCATAAAGCGATAAGTGCGGCGAAAGACGAAGAGCGATCCGGTCGGGAAGATGTGAAGAAGAGTATAGAAGGGGATATGTCCGGATTTTATTCGTTTGATCTTCTGGCACAGGCAGAAAAGAGATCGGCAGAAAGCAAGAGCTTGGAATGGAAAGGCAGATTGCAAACAGTTCTTTTTGACGACATACTGTCCAACGATATAAAAAATAATGCGCGTCAGGCGCTGCAAATGCTGGAACAGATTGATTCGGAAGATCAGGTTCAGAATTTCATTGTGTTGACAGGTACCCCTCTTATGACAAGAGCGGAAGAAGAAAGAACAGAGTACCGTAGAAAATGTGATGAACTCCGACAGACTAACGAGACACTTTGCGTGTTGATGGGGTTGGAAGCCAGAGAAGTTCCGAGGGATGAGCGGGAATTTGCCTTGCTGGAGGAAGAAAATCGGAATCTTTGCGCGGCGATGCTGTATCAGCAGGAACAGACCTATATCAGCGACCGTGTGAATCAGGTCATGCGGGAAATGGGTTATGACTTGATCGGAAAACGTGATGTTCAAAAACGCAGCGGCAGGAGATTTCATAACGATCTGTACACATTTGGAGATGGAAAAGCGGTCAGCGTTACACAGTCTTCGGATGGACAGATCACAATGGAACTTGGCGGCATCGACATGCAGGACAGACTGCCGGATGCGGCGGAAGCTGTACAACTGCGCGATGAAATGGAAACCTTTTGCCATGATTTTGCTGAAATCGAAAGGCGATTGGCAGGATATGGTATTACATTGGGAACACGAGTGGAAATGCTGCCTCCAAACGAAGCCTATGCGGAAATCATCAATTTTTGTGATTATGAAAAAGTAGGCGATGCGCCGGTGCATACGTTCGCCGAAGTGCAGCGAGGAGAAGCGGAACAGTGGCAGCTTACAAGAGGAATTGAAGAATGAATGTGACCAAAATCAAGATCTGTCCTAAATGTAAAGGGCGAAATCCTGCCCATCTGGTGGAATGCGGCACATGTGGCTTTGACTTGATGAACGTCAAAATAACGGATAGTACGGTTGCTGCGCCGCAGACGCCCAAATCCGCGCCTGTCGCTGAAGCGTCAATGGTTCGCATTTGCAGCGAATGTGGTACTGAGAATGTGGCACAGGCCAGAAAATGCACAAAGTGCGGGGAAGATATTTCGGATATTCGACCGACTTGTAAACAGCAGAACAAGGCACAGGACAAAGCGCAGGAAAAGACGGGAAGATTCTGTCTTTCAAGTGTGGAAGGTAACTATGCCTTTGATCTGTTGACAAGATCTGGTTCGGTTTTTCTGGGCAGAACGGCGGGCATGAGCGGATATCTGAAAGATAAAGCGTATGTTGGACGCAGACAGGCAAAATTGACTTTTGAAGCAGGAAAGGTCTTTATAGAGAACATCAGTGAAACAAATCCGACGTTTTTGAATAATGCGCCGCTTGAACGGGGACAACGGGTCCTTGTAAAAGCGGGTGACGAAATCGGATTGGGCGGCATGATGATTGATGGAAAGCGTCAGGGACAGGCAGCCTATTTCGTGTTGAAAGAAAAATGAATGTAGCGAGGATTCTTTATCCGGTAGAAACATTGGGACCGGGAAAGCGCATTGGAATATGGCTTTGCGGATGTCACAGAGCATGTTCCGGGTGCAGCAATCCGGAACTTTGGGAAAAACGAGAAGAATACGAAATCAACTGCGATACGCTTGCGCAGCTGATTTATAAGATCGCAAATCAGCATGAAGTGGATGGATTTACGATTACAGGCGGAGAGCCGATGAATCAGGCAGAAGCCCTGCAAAGTCTGCTGCCGGAACTTCGAAAAATCAATCCGGATATCCTTGTATATTCTGGCTATACGCTGGAAGAACTGCGTGGTTTGAAATCGACAGCAGTAGAAACAGTGCTGCGTCAGATTGCAGTGTTGATTGATGGCGCTTATATTGAAGAAAGAAATACTGATGCGCTGCTTAGAGGATCGGATAATCAGAAAATATGGCTCTTGGACGAACAGCAGCGCGGCAGATATGCGGCGTATATGGAAAAGGCACATAATCAAATTCAGAATTTTACAGGACGGGATGGCATTATTTCCGTCGGAATTCATAAACCAGGATTCATGAACGAATTAACGAACATCATGAATAAAGATTGACGTCGGAGGAATGTTTATGGCAGATTATATTCCCAAGTGGCATAAGGAACTGTGTATTTTCAGCAGGATCAAACCCATGCTGATCGTAGAGGGAAATGTGCTGGATGTCTATCAGATGCCCGGCGAAGGGTATATGCGTCTGCCTGAATACCTTCATGAGCTGCTTTTTCAACAGGGTTATTCAACGATCGCTTTTTTTGATGGGATGCAGGGATTTTATCAACCTGCGGATATTGGGCAGCTGGAGCGGTTTGCACAGTTAATTGGTCAGAATATACGAGAAGAACGAATCCCTTGTGAATTTAGGGGAAAGAACAATTCTGCTTCAGCCATGGCGCGTATGGCAATGGCGCAGAGCGATGAACCTACTGCGATCGTATTCAATTTGGCTTCTCGCTATATTGTTTCGCCAGATCACATGCAGCAGGCAGAGGTGGACAGCTTTACCAACTTGCTGCTTGCTTCTATGGAGGCGCAGGATGTACCGACGGAAAACGGAACGATTAAGAACCTGATTATTCTGGTCGTAAATAAGACGAATGATATCCCTGTGTGGCTGTATTTGGATAATCCGAATGTGAAGACTATCCACATCAGCACACCGTCCAGAGAAGAGCGGGAAACATTGGTCAAGGGGGATAATTTCAGAACATTTTTTGACCGCGATATTGCGGCAAAGGAATTGACTTATTATGGACAGCACACTGACGAACTGACAAGGATACAAGATCGCTTTATTGGTCTGACGGAAGGTTTCAGCTTTACAGAAATCAATGGACTGCGGCGTTTATGCAAGAATGAGCGGATGCATATTGCGCAAATGCCCGCCGTTGTAGACTTGTACAGATATGGAATTGCAGAGAACCCATGGAACCAACTGGATGAGGTTTCTTTACGCAGCGCACCGGAGGATTTCAGGCGTCGCGTGAAGGGGCAGGATGCTGCACTGGGAAAAACATTGGACGTCATCAAGCGTGCAGTGACCGGGCTGTCTGGCTTGCAGGGATCATCACATAATCGTCCGAAAGGCGTATTGTTCTTCGCTGGTCCAACGGGTACGGGCAAAACGGAAACGGCAAAAACGCTGGCAGAAAAGATATTTGGCGACGAAAAATGCTGTATTCGCTTTGATATGAGCGAATATGGACAAAGCCACAGCGACCAAAAACTCCTTGGCGCACCGCCGGGATATGTGGGATATGAGTCAGGCGGACAATTGACGAATGCTGTACGAGAGAATCCGTTTTCGATTTTGTTATTTGATGAAATAGAAAAAGCCCATCCGTCGATCCTTGATAAATTCCTTCAAATACTTGAAGATGGACGCATGACGGATGGACAAGGGAATACGGTATATTTTTCGGAGTGTATTATCATCTTTACCAGCAATCTGGGGATCTATACGTTGGATCAGAATGGGCAGAGACGACAAAATGTAAGACCGGATATGCCTTATACAGAGGTTTGCAAACGTGTGCGCGGAGCCATTGAGGATTATTTCAAACTGGAATTGGGCAGACCGGAAATTCTCAACCGAATCGGAGAGAACATCGTTGTCTTTGACTTTATTCGCCCTGAAACCGCTGAAGCAATTCTGGATAGCCAGATCGATCGAATCAAAGCAAGCCTACGTCAAGACAAACAAATTGAATTGCAGCTTTCTCAGCAGGCACATGAGACGCTGCTTCGGGGAGCGCTATCCAATCTGGACAATGGCGGACGAGGAATCGGCAATATGGTGGAAAGCTTGTTGATCGATCCGTTGGCGCGGTATCTGTTCGATCATGGAATCAAAAAAAATGGAAGAGTAAGAATTACGGCAATTGATGAGAAATCTAAAGAAATCCTCGCAACGTATGAAGGACTGAAATAAAGCGACTGTCGATGAGAACATAGCTTTAATTTATGGGAGATATTTCTCAGAAGGATGTCTTTAAGAAACGACAAGACCGTAAAATTTAAGTGCGCTGATAATAGCAGTCTCTTTATCCTGTGGACACTGAGGCTGCTTTGTGTTCTCACTCTTAGGCTTATTATAGCATTCCCGCTCAATGATTCCGCATTTCCGCTTAACTTGCGCGATATTCAGCGTTGAAACCGCAAGACCTGTGTGTTCCTTGACGTGAGCTTTGATTTCGTCATAGGTTGCGGAAGCATGGCTTTCAGCAGGCGTCACATCCAGCTCGCTCATATCCAGTTTAATGTCGATATGTTCGGCATTAGAAAGTTTAGACAACACCATCACCGTCTCCACCGCCCCCGTCCAGCAGAACATATCGACGCACTGAACCTTTTCGGCGGCGTACCCGCCTTCGGCGAGCAGCTTGGCGTCGCGGGCGAGAGTCGGCGCGCCGCAGGAAACATAGACCACGCGCTTGGGCGCGGCGGCGATAATGGCCTGCAAGACGGCGGGATCGCAGCCCTTGCGCGGGGGATCGAGCACGATCACATCCGGGCGGAGGCCGTTTTCCACCAGTTTGGGCAGCAGTTCCTCGGTTGCGCCGACGTGGAACTCGGCGTTGGCAATGCCGTTGCGCGCGGCGTTTTCATTCGCGTTCTGAATGGCTTCCGGCACGATTTCGATGCCGATGACCTTTTTGGCCTTCTGCGCCAGCAGCAGGGAGATCGTGCCTGCGCCGCAGTACGCATCCACGACGGTTTCGGCGCCGGTCAGGCCGGCGTATTCCAGCGCGAGGCCGTAGAGTCTCTCGGTCTGTTGGGGATTCACTTGGAAGAAGGAGAGCGGCGAAACGGAGAAGCGCAGGCCGCAGAGCGTGTCCCCCATGGCGGCTTTGCCCCAGAGAACGCGGATGTCCGTGCCCAAAATGACGTTGGTGCGGCGGCTGTTGACGCTCAGGCAGACGCTGCACAGGCCGGGGACGGCGGCGCGCAGCAGCTCGGTCAGCCGACCGGCCTTCGGGATATCCGCGCGGGTGACGACGACGACGACCATCAGCTCGCCGGAGGTCGTCGAACGGGTCATAATATGGCGGACGAGGCCGCGCCCGGTCTGCTCATCGTAGGCGGGGACGCTGTTTTCGCGCATCCAACTCAGGACGGCCTGCGTGGCCTTGGCGGAATCCTCGCCCTGAATGGCGCATCCGCCTTCGGGCAGGGGGACGAGATCGTGGCTGCGCGGCGCGAAGAAGCCGCAGGCAGGCGCGCCGTCCGTCTGCGCGACGGGGTATGCCCCCTTATTGCGGTAGCCGAAGGGGTGCGCCATGCCCCAAACGGGCGGCACCTCGATGGAAAGCCCGCCGACACGCTGGAGGAGATCCTGCACCTGCTGGCGCTTGAAGGCAAGGGAGGCCTCGTAGGTCATGTGCTGGCAGACGCAGCCGCCGCAGCGCTTGTAGATGGGGCAGAACGGCTCGGCGCGGCTGGGACTCTTTTCCAGCAGCTTTTCCACGCGGCCAAAGGCATAGCGCTTTTCCGGCTTGACAATGCGCACCAGCGCGCGTTCGCCGGGCAGCAGACCGGGGACAAACACGGCCATGCCCTCGTGGCGGCAGACGCCCTGCGCATCCTGACCGAAGGCGTCGCAGGTCATTTCAAAGCATTGGTTTTTGGCGAGCATGGAGGATTCTCCTTTTCGATAAGAATGGGGCCGTCAGGCTTAAACCGAACATTTCAAGAAACAATGTCTAAGCATTGTTTGGATATGGGGCTTTGCCCCATCGCCCCACCAAAGGGCTTTC
>ERZ839823.1320-NODE-1320-length-25804-cov-42.567206_pt1 | contig 25804 bp, 26 predicted proteins | sample MGYA00519862_ERZ839823 | MGnify/ENA primary metagenome ERZ839823 (study PRJEB31850, sample SAMEA3708853) | human gut metagenome | biome: human gut; feature: human-associated habitat; material: faeces | place: China | collected 2014 ...
TGTGCTGGATGAGATTCAGTTCCTGCTCGTTCAGGCAGATTTCCTTGCGGATGGGTCGTGTGCGGTCTGGCATATTGAAACACTCCTTTCACAATACAACGGACATTTTTTCTCAAAAACTTGGTAGTGACGAAAAGAAAATTTTGAAGACGAGGGCATTGGCGATTCGTTGCCCCTCACTTTACAACGGACATTTTTAAGTCAAAACGCAGGTATCGAAATGAGAAATTTTCAAAAAATATGCGCCCCTGCTTTTGCGAAAGTGGGAGCGCGTTGTATCTGCGGATATGAGATTTGAGAGAGTAGCAAGCACATCCGGTGCCCGTACACACCGGAAAAATGAGCGGTTCAGCCCTGCAGCCGATACGCCCATTTTGATTTTTGGGGAAGCCCCAAACCCTTGAATTTGGAAATTCTTTTTGAACTTTGCCGAAAGCTGTTGATTTCATTCGCATTTCGGAGTATAATGTAATATGAATAGCTATAAGTACACGCGGATCATGCTTTAGAGGAGAATACGATGAAGTACTTGTCAGCAGCGCAGACGGCAGAAAAGTGGGGTATATCGGCGCGGAGGGTTCAGATCCTTTGCAATGAAGATCGTATTCCCGGGGCGATACATGTTGGCTTCGTATGGGCAATCCCTGACGATGCGGAAAAGCCGGTAGACGCGAGAATCAAGAATGGGAAGTACATCAAGAAAAAGCCCGCAGACGATGAAAAATGAGCCGCCGTTTTACAGCGACCCTAACTCGAAATGAAAAAGCCCGTACAACTTTGCGGGTTCGTATTGTCGTGGTCTGAGAGCAACAGAACTAGGTACGCATGACGTATATCTGCGTAAAATGGAAAGGAAGGTAGGCATGCAAGTTAGGGAGACTCCTCCATTTGCTCCTGTTTTGATGGAGTCAACGAGAGCAATCGGCTATAGCTTGGAGGCTGCGATCGCAGATATCATCGATAACAGCATTGCTGCAAAATCAGGAAAAGTACAGCTGTCTTTCTTCCCTGTAGGAGAGGCTTATGTCTGCATCTTAGATAATGGTTCAGGGATGGATGATACCCAAATTGATACTGCAATGCAATATGGCAGTAAGAGTCCCACAGATGAACGAGATTCTTCTGATTTGGGACGATATGGTTTGGGATTGAAGACAGCATCCTTGTCTCAGTGTCGTGTGCTGACGGTGATCAGTAAGCAAGGAGATCGTGTGATAGGAAGACGCTGGGATCTCGACTATGTTATTGAAACTGGCGCATGGTCATTGCTGATTCTTGATAAAGAAGATATGGCTTCCGTTCCTCATATTTCTGATTTGCGTGAACAGGAGAGCGGCACTTTGGTTGTGTGGCAAAACCTTGATCGCTTACTGACGGGCGAGGTGGATTATGAAAAATCACTTGGCCGCAAGATGGATGAGGTTAGACAGCATTTGGAATTGGTTTTTCATAGATACCTGTCTGGTGAGGCTGGTATCAAGAGACTGGAGATTTCCTTCAATGGAGTAAAAATCAAAGCTGCAGATCCATTTTTGCTGAAGAAGAGTACACAGGCAATGGATACGGAAACCATGATAATTCGCGGAAAGCGGATTCTGGTCAAGCCCTACATTTTGCCTCACATTTCTAAAATGACTGAAGAGGAAAAGCAACAGCTTGGCGGAAAAGAAGGTATCCGCAAACAGCAGGGCTTCTATGTCTATAGAAATAAGCGTCTTCTGATTTGGGGGACATGGTTCCGAATGATGCGGCAAGGAGACCTCTCGAAGCTGGCTCGTGTTGTGGTGGATATTCCCAATGATCTGGATGATCTGTGGACTTTGGATATCAAGAAATCTCATGCGATTCCTCCCGCTGAAGTAAGGAACAACCTTCAGGTTGTCATTGATCGCATTGCGGATAAGAGTAAGCGCACATGGACATTCAGAGGGAAAAAGGAAACCTCTGACACAGTCGAACATATATGGACACGCATGAAAACCCCGGGTAGCGGTGTTGTTTATGAGATTAATCGAGATCATCCGCTGGTTGATCAGATTATAGCTGAAGCGCCGGAAGTGCGCGGCAAGCTTGAGACACTGCTTAAATACATTGAACGCGGTATTCCGCTGAACCAGCTCTATGTTGATCTCAACAATGACGAAAAGATTGAAAATGACACGGAAATCGAAGAGACAGAAATGCGTAAGACGTTAGAGCAGATGCTTTTGGCTTTGCCAAGCAGTATTCTGCGGCGTGAGATGCTTGATAAGATTGAGCATACCGAACCGTTCTGCGGATATCCGGATGTAATTCGCGCATTGAAAGCAAAGGAGGAAAGCTGATGTCAAATCCTAATATTGCGATGCTGGAAAACATAATTTCAGCGGCAGTCAGCACACAGTATAAAGAAGTTCCGCCGACAGAAGAAGAATTTCTTGCGCTTGCACAAACCATGCGAATGAGCATGGGTATGTTTCCTGTAACGGACGAGGAATTTGCTGATGTTCTCGTTAGACTCCGTGCCGCGATTGTTATACAGATGGATGTTGGTGTGTTTATCAATGATCGAAACACGTCTCACAAGTCCTGGCTTCCCTCCAGAAGAGCTGATTTGGATTTCTTTTTCTGGAACCGCTATAAAAAATACCTAGAAGAAATCAAGCACTGGAATCCCAGAGTTACTGCAACGCTGGACAAGGTCTCTGATGAGATTGTCGATTTGCTTGGCGATCCGAAAAGCAGTGAACCTTTTCAGCATCGTGGTCTGGTTTTAGGCGATGTGCAGTCTGGCAAAACCGCCAACTATACTGCAATCAGCAACAAAGCTGCTGATACCGGATATAGGATTATTATCGTTCTGGCCGGCATGATGGAAAATCTGCGTCAGCAGACCCAGTCTCGTTTAGATGCTGAGTTCTCTGGCCGAAAGAGTGAATATTATCTGGATCCGAAAGCGGAACAGGAAATCAAAAACCTGCCGGTTGGTGTAGGCAGATATGGTGTACAGAAACGTATCGCTGCCTTTACATCTGTTTCTAAAGATTTTGATATCAATGTTCTGAAGAGCAATGATTTGAACCTTCAGAGTGTTTCTGACCCTGTTGTTCTGGTCGTAAAAAAGAACAAGAGAATCTTGAACAATCTGATTAAATGGCTTGCCAAGAGCCGTGACGATGCCACTGGGAAAATCATGCTGCCAATGCTTCTGATTGACGACGAGGCCGATAACGCATCCGTCAATACGAAGAATGAAGACGACAACCCTGCAGCAATCAATGCTTGTATTCGTCAGCTTTTGCACGAATTTTATCAGGCGTCTTATTTGGGCATCACTGCAACGCCGTTTGCCAATATTTTCATTAACCCTGAGACGGAAGATGAAATGATTGGCGACGATCTGTTCCCCAGAGACTTTATTTATTCTTTGGCACCCCCAACCAATTATATTGGTGCAGACAAGATTTTTGGTGAGACCCCCGCATTCGCTGACGTTCTCATTCCGCTGCGGCGTGAAGAGATGGATTTGTTCTTCCCGTTTACCCATAAGAAGACGCTGGAAGTGGATGCGCTGCCGCCCAGCATGTATGAGGCTATGGCGTACTTCCTGCTGTTTAATGCGATTCGTGATCTGCGCGGTGACTACACAGAGCATCGCTCTATGATGATCCATGTCAGCCGATTCACGGATGTGCAGAACCGCATTGCAGAGGCTGTGAATGAATGGCTTGTTCAGACTAAATCTGACGTGCAGAACTATGCTGCTCTGTCTGATGAAGAACGAGAGAAAATCTCTGCCTTGCGTTATCTGCATAAGGTGTGGATTAAGCATCGTTTGGATGAGACAAGCGGAACAAACTGGGATGATATTTGCCGCAATTATCTGAATCGTGCAATTGCACCTATCGCTGTGCGTGCGGTCAACCAGAAAACCGGTGCAACAAGTTTGGATTATTTCAATCACAAAGATGATGGCCTGCGGGTAATTGCTGTTGGCGGAAACAGCCTGTCCAGAGGTTTGACGCTGGAAGGGTTGGCAGTCAGCTATTTCTATCGCAAGTCTCAAATGTATGATACACTGCTTCAGATGGGACGCTGGTTTGGCTACCGTCCGAATTATGATGATCTGTTCCGGATTTGGATGGCAGAAGAAGCAATCGACTGGTATGGCTATATTACGAGAGCGGCCAATGAATTGAAGGACGAGATTGCGAAGATGAAACTGGCAAACCAGACACCTCTGGAGTTTGGCTTGAAGGTGCGTCAAGACCCCAACTCTTTGATAGCAACGGCTCGGAACAAAATGAGATCCGCAACACAGGTAAGCCGTCCAGTAACTGTTTCTGGAAAACTGCTGGAAACGCCCAGACTTAAGGCAAATCTGGAAATTCTGAAATCCAACGAGGCTGCCTTCAAAGAGTTTGTTGATCACTTGGCAGCTGCGGGAGATCGTGATTTGTCCGAAAAGCCGTACTACTGGCGCGGCGTTCCCAAAGAACTGATTGTCCAGCTGCTCCTTAGCTTCGAAACGCATCCTTGGCATCTGGCATTTCAGGGCAGAGCGTTGGCTGAGTATGTTGACGAAAAAATGGGCGATGAGACTTGGGATGTCGCTCTTATCACTGATGGCGAAGGAACTGAGTATGAACCGGGTCTCAAATGTGGAAGTGAAATTCTTCCTATTAAGGCAACTGAGCGCCGTGCGGTGATTGCTGATGACAAGATGATCAGAATCAGCGGAACAAAGGTTAAAGTTGGTTCTGGCGGCTGCACGAAAGTTGGACTTACTGCAGAGCAGATCGAGCTTGCCACGAAGCATTTCAGAGAGCAGAATGGGGACAAGCATATGTCTGACAGCGCTTATTTGATTCGTGAACGCAGCCCTCTGCTGATGCTACATGTGGTTGAAACCAGATTGGACGAAAAGGAATCAACCAACAAAGATGTTCCAGCGTACTTGTTTGCTCTTGGCGTTGGATTTCCTGATACCGGTACCGGCGTTCGCACTGCAAACTACATGGTGAACATGGTCGAACTCAAAAACTGGATGGATCCTGATGAGGAAGATGACGAATGAAAATTATTGCTGAATATCTTCACAGAAAATGGAAGTCGATCAGCTACTATGATGGCGGATACATACAAGTAGAAGTCAAGCACGCCCTCGAATGGCACGTTGGCTACAAGGAGATCGACCAAAAAGCTTTAGTCATCGTATCTGATAAGGAGCCTGAACTGCTTCCGTCTTCTAAATCAATTGTCGTAACAAAGGGCCGCCGCGTAGATGGACGATGGGCGCTCTCCTTTGTGCTTATGCGCATTGAGCAGGATAGTGTTTTTGAACTGCTGTGCGCAGACCTGATCACCTATTCTCAGGCTGCTGAAAATGAAGATGCTGCGCTGAACTTGACTGTAAAGCGGTTTAAGCAGTGGAATAAGCTTCTTGAGCATCAAAGAAGAAGCTTGATGGATGAGAGCAATCGGAAAGGATTGATGGGTGAACTGACCTATCTGTGTGAAGTGATTGACGGAGGATATCCGATTTTTGCTGCAGTTCAAGGCTGGGTTGGTCCGGATGGCGCGGATCAGGACTTTGTCTACGCAGATGGCTGGCACGAGGTGAAATCTGTAGGTGTATCGGCATCTTCTGTGAAAATCTCTTCTTTGGAACAACTTGCAAACAGTGATCCCGGAGAACTGGTTGTAATGCTTATTGACAAGTGTGCACCAGAACGAAACGGTGCAGTATCGCTTGGCGAGCAAGTCGATCGTACTCTTGAACGAGTACGTGAAGATGCGGATGCGCTTTCTCTTCTGGAAAGCAAACTTATGCGCTACGGATTTATCGACCTTCCTGAATATAGGGAGCAGGAATATGTTTGCTCTGGGAAAATGCGTTTTCGCGTGAATGCGGATTTCCCGAGACTTACAGCCGATAATGTAGCGCCGCAGATCATTGAGACACAATATTCGATTAGCTTAGCCGGCATCGAAGGCTGGCGAATGGAGGATTAACATGGATGCGCAGGAATTCAGAAAAGACTTTCTTGAAAATGTAAAGGCAGAGGCTGCTGCTACTGGTGAGGGTTCCTGCGCTGCCTTTGTCGATTCAATGGCGCAGCATCTCATTGAGGCAGAGGTATTACCTGACTTTATCCCCTCTTTCTATACCAGTACGACATCCACAAGAAAGATTTTTCGTGTAGACGGGTATGTTTTCGATGAGTTTGACTACACGATGAACCTGATTATTGCAGATTATGATGGTGCAGAAAAGCGCACAATGGGTAAAGGTGCGTCCTCAACCAATTTTCAGCGCTTGGTAACGTTTGTTGATCAGGCTCTGAACACTAAGCTGTATAAGGAAATTGAAATGAGTACGCCTTGCGCAGATCTGATCGATCTGCTGCGGCTGGAAAAAGAGAGGATTCGGAAATACCGGCTTCTGGTTTTCACAGATGCAGATGTCAGCGATACACTTAAAACTCTTAGCAATCTGGATATTGGTGGTATTCCAGCAGAGTGCCAGATTTGGGATATTGATCGTGTATTCCGTGTGTGCTGCTCTGATCTGGGCCGTCAGAGCATTGAAATTGATTTCAGAGAGTATATTCCGGAGGGGATTCCTTGTTTGGAGGCCAGCAGTGCGGCAACTGCTGAGTATAACAGCTATCTCTGTATTATTCCCGGCAGGGTTTTGGCTGATATCTATGATAAATACGGCAGTCAGCTGCTAGAAGGAAACGTTCGATCCTTCCTTTCTACTAAAGTCGCCGTAAATAAAAAGATTAGAGAAACCATTCTGAAATGTTCCTCAATGTTCTTTGCATATAACAACGGTGTGTCTGCTACTGCAATGGATGTACAGCTTGAGCATACACCGAGCGGAACGCACATTGTAAGCGCAAAAGATTTCCAGATTATCAATGGCGGACAAACAACCGCCTCACTTTCTAATACCCGCCATAAGGATAAGGCTGATCTGCAGGGGATTTATGTTCAGATGAAGCTGACCGAGATCGATGAAAGCGACATGGATCGTTCGACCGAGTTGATACGAAATATCTCTCGATCGTCTAATAGTCAGAATAAGGTTACAGATGCGGACTTCTTCTCTACTCATCCCTTCCATATCCGCATGGAACAGCATTCCCGCAGAATTTTTGCTCCTGCGGAAGCTGGCGCTCAGTATGAGACGAAATGGTTTTATGAGCGTGCCAAGGGACAGTTTCTGCAGGCACAGATGCGTCTAACGCCGGCAAAGAAGAGGCAGTTCCTGCTGCAGAATCCTAAGAGCAAGGTCATTACGAAAACAGATCTTGCTAAGGTCCGCAACACTTGGAACGAGATGCCGCATACAGTCAGTAAGGGCGCTCAGACGAACTTCATGAAGTTTGCAGAGCTGATTGATGAGGCTTGGACAACCAACGATGCGCAGTTCAGCGAACGATATTTTACCGAAACGGTAGCTCTGGTTATCCTGTTTAAGCATTTGGAAGGCTTGATTCCGAAGCAGGATTGGTACGAACAAGGTTACCGCGCAAATATCGTTACATACTCTTTGGCTTTACTCCATCAGCTGATTCGAGAGCAGTTTAAGAACATGGAGTTAGATCTTCAGAGTATTTGGCTGCGTCAGAGCGTTCCTGAGATCGTGACAAAAGTTTTGGAGCAGATAGCTGAACAGGTCTTCTACAAAATCACGGATCCGAATAGACCGACCATCAACGTTACACAGTGGTGTAAACGTGATGGTTGTTGGAAGAGTGTACAAGAGATTGAAATTACGCTTCCTGCGGCTTTCGAAAATGTGCTGATTGGAAAAGCCGAAGCTAAAGCGGCGGAAAATGCTGCCAAGAAGGATCAGAAAATGCTCTCTGAGGTGGATGCACAGGTAAAGGTTCTTGAGTACACTGCTGCGCAGTGGAAAAAGCTATCTTCGTTTGCGATGCAGCGAAGAATGGTATCTCCCGACGAAAATACTGCGTTGAAATATGCATGTCAGATACCAAGCAAAATGCCAAGCGGTTACCAGAGCCAAAAATTACTTGCATTACTTGATCGGGCTATGTCCGAAGGCTTCAAGTTTTAACAGGCAGAAAGAGGAATGAAAAGTGTATACAGTTGTTGACCTGTTTGCTGGAGCAGGAGGGCTGAGCCTTGGCTTTATGCAGACACAAAAATATGATATTAAGGTTGCGTTCGAAAAAGTTCCGCACATGCAGGATACCTATCGGAGGAATCATCCTAACGTTGAGATGCAAGGTGATGTATGTGCAGCAGATTATGATGACATCAAGCGCAGATACGGCGATATTGATGTTGTAATCGGCGGGCCTCCTTGTCAGGGATTTTCGAATGCCAACAGGCAAAAAAATACTGCAATTAACCAGAACAACATGCTGGTTAAACAGTATTTGAGAGCGATTCTTGAATTACAGCCCAAAGCGTTTGTCATGGAAAATGTGAGCATGCTGCGTTCTGATGTACATCGGTTTTTCATGGAAAAGAAGGATGAAGAGACTGTTAGGCGATGCAAGATTCCGGTGAAGGACACAGTCCTGCATTTACTGGATGAAAAATTTGTATTCGAGGGTGCGTTAGAACTTGTCCAAGACAAGGCCAAAGCAGCAGCTTCGCTTTGGCCGGAAGAGCATTATTTTGAATTGAATGTGATCTATAAAGCATCCAAGAATCTAGATAAAATGAAGGCTGCATTGGAAAAGCATAGAAAGAAACTGGAGCGGATCGCCTCTATATATCACGAATCGGTTTCTGATGAGTATCTGAATACCGAAGCAAAAAGGGCCTTTGATGCTATCACAGGTTACTATGCTGGAGAACTGGATGTTTCTGAGATTAAGGCACGTATTGAGCCTTCAATTTTGATTCAAAGAATGCTCAGCAAGGCAATGGAGATACATGAAAATGATATCTTAGTGGACTCCTATACAAAAACAAATGGCATTGCTGCCATTATTCGTTCTTTTGCTGTTTTTGATTACATTCAGAAAATTCTTGAAGCATCAGAGAACAACTACACTTTAGACAGCGACGTGTTATGTGCAGCGGATTTTGGCGCTCCGCAGAAACGAATGCGTTTCGTCATTATGGGTATCAAAAAAGATATTGCATCTGAAGTTACGCTTCCAATTGGCAGTTTTACCGGGAAAAAGTATCGTTCCGTCCGTGACGCGATCGAGGATTTGGAAGATGTGACGCCTGTCTATGATTTGGCGGACGATGAGGTTGGAATGACGCTCGAAGAAAAAGATGGATTAGGTGATCTTGCTCAGGCGCTAAGAAATTCCTCTGTCTTAAAAAACCATATTGTCACAAAGACTACAGAGACTGCCATGAAGCGTTTCCGCGCATTGAAGCAGGGTGAGAATTTCCATGCCTTAGATGAAAGCCTAAAAACAAATACCTATACGGATGCCTCGCGCACACAGAATACGATTTATCTTCGTTTGAATTACGATGAGCCAAGCGGAACGGTAGTTAATGTTCGTAAGTCAATGTGGATCCATCCAACTCTCGATCGTGCGATCAGCGTCAGAGAGGCCGCTCGTCTCCAAACTTTCCCGGACAGTTTTGTGTTCTGCGGTTCTAAGGACAAGCAGTATCAACAGGTAGGCAATGCGGTTCCTCCGATTATGGCAAAGTCTATTGCAAAAAAGCTTGCGCAGACCCTGACCAAAAATTTGAATCCGGTTGTGAAAGAAAATGGCTGACAATCATACTAAAGAAATCCGCAGCATGAATATGTCGCACATTCGAAGCACTAACTCAAAACCGGAAGAGATTGTGCGGAAGTATCTGTTTTCAAAAGGGTTTCGATACAGAAAAAATGTGAAGAAGCTGCCGGGCTGTCCTGACATAGTCCTTCCAAAATATCAGACAGTTATTTTTATAAATGGCTGCTTTTGGCATAAACATGACTGCCCTAGATTTGTTTGGCCTTCTTCTAATCAAGATTATTGGCGGTCTAAGATCCTCAGAAATGTTGAGAGAGATCAATTGAGTTGCCAAGAATTAGAAGCGTTAGGTTGGAAAGTGATAGTGGTCTGGGAGTGTGAGCTTAAGAAAAAAGTTCGGGATACACGTCTGGCCGAGTTGGAAACTGAAATTGGAAATCAAAATAAAGAGGTGTAAGTATGGCTCAGATTAGCTTGGAAAGCATCAAAAAGATTGAGAAATATCGTAATACCGTTCACGAGAAGGTACATACCACTTACACAACCTTTGAGATGAACGGCGAGAAGTATGTACAGATCGACACTTATGGACGTATTGATCGTGAAAACCCTGAGAAGATTAGCCAGTCGTTCCAGTTTGATAGAGCAACGGCGGAATTTCTGGTAAAACTCTTGAGCGAGGAGTTTGACTTGCGTTAACTTTAACCAAAGTTGCAGTACAAATGTGGTATTTCCCCTATGGCAACAGATGGAATTCGAAATTCACACAAAAGTTTCAAAATCCGGGTTGACATCTGCTCGGATTTTGATTATACTATATTTAACCCGAATTGGAGGTTGAACTGCATGAAACAACTGGGTATGCGTCTTCGCGCGCTGCGGGAAGGCATTGGTTTATCCCAATCAAAATTTGCTGATGTGATCGGCTCGACACAGTCCAGCATCAACCGCTATGAGAATGGTCAGGCAACACCGACGGTCGAACTTCTGCGAAAATACGCCGACTATTTTGATGTTTCCATGGACTATATCTTTGCACGGTGCGATGATCCGCATGGAAAGCTTTATGAGGCAAGGCCGCCGGTCGATGCAAGCAATCCAGAACTCAGGAAGTTTGTTGAAATGTGCTTTGATCCGGAATCACCGATGAATGAAAAGCTGAAAGAGGCTATGCTGAAAATGCTTGAGGAGGCGAAATCATGAGCAATGAACTAACCCATAATCCGGGACGATTTGATGAAGTCATCCACATCATCGACAGCGCCCGCAGCCGCGCTATGAAGGCTGTCAATGCCGAGCTGATTCAGATGTATTGGAGCATTGGTGAATATTTGTCTGAGCTATGCACAAGTGCTGAGTTTGGCGATAAAATCATTGATGATGTTGCCGCCTACATTGCAAGAGAAAATCCCGGAGTCAAAGGCTTCAATCGTCGCGGTCTCTACCGCATGAAACAATTCTATGAGACTTACAAGGACGATGAATTTGTGACACCACTGGTGACACAAATCAGCTGGACGAATCACTTGCTTATTATGTCCGGATCAAAGTTTGCGGAAGAACGGCATTTCTACATGACGCTGTGCGCAAAGGAGCATTATTCCAAGCGTGAACTGGAACGCCAGATGGACAGTGCTTACTATGAGCGTTATATGCTCTCGTCCAAGAAACCGCTGCCGGAATCTGTTCCTCAGGATGTGCGTAAAAGCATTCTCGATACCTATGTGCTTGAGTTTCTGGACTTGCCGGAGCAATTTTCTGAAAAGAATCTCCGTAAAGCAATCATCGAAAATCTGAAGCAGTTTATACTTGAATTTGGTCGGGACTTTACCTTTATCGGTGAGGAGTACCGTGTTCAGGTCGGCAATACAGATTTCTTCATCGACTTGCTGTTTTATAACCGTGCGCTTTCCTGCCTTGTCCCGATTGAACTGAAAATCGGAAAATTCAAGCCGGAACACATCGGGCAGATCAATTTTTATCTCGAAGCACTTGACCGCGATGTGAAGAAGCCAAATGAAAATCCAAGTGTAGGCGTTATTCTTTGCGCCAGCAAGGATGACGCGGTTGTCGAATATGCTTTAAGCCGCAGTATGTCGCCCACACTTGTTGCAGATTATCGGCTTTGTCTTCCCGACAAGACGCTTCTACAAAACAAGCTGCGTGAACTGACAGAGCTTGCGTTGGAAAGCGGCGAAGGCAACGAGGGTGATGAAGAATGAACGCTGTTATCTACGCCCGCTATTCCTCAGACAGCCAGCGCGAAGAATCCATTGAAGGTCAGCTCCGTGAGTGCCGGGAATATGCCGAACGCAACAATATGACCATCGTTGGAACGTATATTGACCGGGCATTATCTGCAAAAACGGCAGATCGACCGGAGTTCCAGCACATGATCAAGGACAGCGCAAAAGAGCTGTTTGAGATTGTCCTTGTATGGAAGCTCGACCGCTTTTCCCGTGACCGTTACGACAGCGCACACTACAAGCACATTCTGAAGAAGAATGGTGTAAAGGTTGTTTCTGCGAAAGAGCATATCTCCGAAGGTCCGGAAGGAATCATTCTGGAAGCGATGCTGGAAGGCTATGCCGAGTTCTATTCTGCTGAGTTGTCAGAGAAAATCCATCGCGGACAGAAAGAGAATGCTCTGAAAGGGAAAAACAACGGCGGTGGCGTTCCTCTCGGCTATCTGTTGGACAAGAAAGCACAGAAGCTTGTGATCGATCCCGTAACTGCACCATTAGTGGTTGAGATATTTGAAAAGTATGCTGACGGCAAGACAGTTCGTTCCATCGTCGAGGATTTTAATGCCCGTGGACTGCGGACGCGAAAAGGACGCGCATTCAATATCAACAGCTTCGGAAGCCTTTTGAAAAACCGCAAATACATTGGCGAGTATCGGTATCAGGATGTTGTCATTGCCGGCGGGGTTCCTGCCATTGTTCCGGAGGACTTGTTCTATCGGGTGCAGGAGCGTATGGAGAAAAACCGCCATGCACCCGCTATGTCAAAGGCAAAAGAGGATTATCTGCTGACAACAAAGCTCTTCTGCGGCAAGTGTGAGCGTATGATGGTCGGTGAGAGCGGGAAAAGCCATACGGGTGTCATGCACTATTATTACAAGTGCGGCGGAGCAAAGCGTCGGCAAGGCTGTGATAAAAAAGCGGTCCGCAAGGACTGGATCGAACGAGCCGTTGTCCGCCTGACGATGCAGCGGGTCATGGACGAGGAAAAAATCAACAGGCTCATTGATGCGATCCTTGTAATGCAGGAGCAGGAAGACACGACAACGCCTGCACTGCGGTCGCAGCTTGCGGAAACGGAGTCTGCTATTTCAAACCTTCTGAAAGCCATCGAGCAGGGTATCTTTACGCCGTCCACCAAGCAGCGGCTCGAAGAGCTGGAAGCACAAAAGGAAGAAATCCTTGTCAATATCCAGACTGCTGAACTGCAAAAGCCGAAACTTACCCGCGAACAGATGACGGCATGGTTTGCCCAATTCCGTCACGGGGACCCGGAAAACCGGGATTTTCAGAAACGCCTGATTGACACATTCGTGAATTCGGTATATGTGTTCGATGACAAACTGGTATTGACTTATAACTATCAGCATGGGACGCAGACGATTTCGCTTGTAGAGATCGAGTCGGCGCTCGGTTCGGATTTAAGGTGTGGTTCTCCACCATAAAAGAAACCTCTTTTGTCTGCCAAGACAAGAGAGGTTTTTTCTTGCTTTCAGGGCAAAATACAGGGCGAATATTACAAAAACGGGCTTTGGAGCGGTCGATTGGCTGCTACGGAGCCCGATTTTTTGCTTTCAGCGGCAGAAATTGCACGAAAACACCGGTGTACTTTTTGAGTTTCTTTGCTCCGCAAAAAATACAAAAGTGTTTAGGAGGTAGGACTTAAACCATAAAACCACGCAGATAAAGAGCCTTAAATAAGAGTATATCTGCATGGGAAGGCAGTGACAGGCTCAAGTTTTCCCTTCTGTTCGTTCCGGTTGAGATAATAGATTTTATTATGAAATATGCTGAAGTCTGTTGAAAATAGGGCGATTATGCGGAATAATAATCAAAACCTTGATGTACCATTCACCAAGGCAGAATCAGAAACGGAGGAAGCCACGATGGCTTATTCATACAACAGGCTTTGGAAACTGATGATTGATAAGAAAATCAATAAAACTACACTTCGTCGTGAGGCAGGCATCACATCAAACGCCATGGCAAAATGGGTAAGGATGAACCTGTTGCAGAAGACCCGAACATCATCTATGATCCTTTCTGTGCATGTTCAAAAACTCTTTTCCGGTGTAAAAAAGTTCAATGCCAGCAACATGGCACGGTAAAGGAGTACGCCGACAGCAAGAATAAGCTGAAAGTCACGCCACTCTGAGCAAGAGACAGTTCGGAAGCCCAGCACGCAAAGATGACCCAACCCATAGGCGATGGAAATCAAAAGCAAATACTCTACCCAACGGCGGAAGTGTTCTTTCCGACATGCCCCCCACCAGAGCGCACCGAGGATGATAAACGGAACAATGTTGAGCATATTCTTTTTCAATACTCCAAGCATCGCTATACAGCGCAAGACAGGAACACCGCAAGAGGTGTCCCTGCCTTTTCGGATGGGCTGTTTGGCAAATGCAAGCCGCGCAACATGCCGCTAAAATTACCGTCAGCGGCGGGCATCATTTCTCACTCCACCAACGCCTTGCCCAAGGCGCGGCAGGCGTCAAGTGCCGCATCGTCGGGAGTCTCCGGGCAGATCACGCTCTCGCAAACGAGGTTCACCCCTGCGCTGTCGCAGTCACTCTCCCAGGTGCGCATCCACTCGCCGTCGCCCCAGCCGTAGGAGCCGAACAGCGCCACGCGTTTGCCGCCAAGGCTGCGCTTGCAGGCATCGAACATGGGCTGGAACTCCGTTTCCTCCAGCACCTCGGCGCCCATGGCGGGGCAGCCGAAGGCGATGGAGGCGTAGGCATTCAGATCGCCGGGCGCGACCTCGGCGGGCGTGAGCAGCACAGCCTCCGCGCCTGCGGCAGTCATGCCCTCGGCAACAGCACGCGCCATCGCCTCCGTATTGCCCGTACCACTCCAATAAACAACAGCAGTTTTCATTTTCTTAAATTCCTTTCTTTTAATGATTTTATATGATCAAACTGCAACGGCAAGCTGCTCCAGCTTCAAGCCGCTTTGCCAAAGTGTACAGTAGATCTCCGTGCATTTTCTGTATTTCTCGAATAGCGAGCGTGCTTTTTCCTCGTCGCCGTAGACCTTCCAAAGCCCCGCGCATTTGAAACCGCCCGCGCAGTGGTTGATGAAGCCCTTCACGTCCTCCGGCGGATAGCTGAGAAACAGCCCTACCTCGTGGGGGAACTCACTACTCTCGCGGAAGCGGCAGACAAGCCGCGCCACACAGCGCTCACAGCTCTCGTCACCGTAGCCTGCCTGCCGCAGCAGCTCGGACGCCTGCACGTCCCGCAGATCCCGCCGCAGTCCGGCGGGGCGATAGAGGTAAAGGAGCGCCTGCCCCGGCAGAAATCGAAGCGGCAGCAGGCAAAGCCCCTTGGGCGACAGCCGCCGGTTCAGCTTCCTTATGTCGGACAGCAACGCCTCGCGATCCTCGCAGGGGCAGGGAAACAGGCTCCCCGTCTTGATGCCCGCAAGTGTGGGCGCACCCTGACGAACCAGTATTTCTTCAGACATTTGCTCTCGCCTCCTTTGAATGTTTATTGGTTAGCATACTCTAACCATATAGCCCTTGAGAAGCCGCCCGAAGGCGGCTCTTCAAAGATCACCGACTGCTTCTTCAAGAATGGGAACAGCTCCTTCTTTTCGCATGTCTTCGTTTGGATATCCCCCGCGGTATAACAGGCGGCATCGATGGCGGCGCACAGGACGTTTTCGTCCGACGGCTCTTGAGAGAGGATCACCGACTGCCGCCGCGCCCCAATATCATGGTTCTCTGCCGAGCAAGCCTCGGGTGCAGACCGGCGTAGCTGATGTCATAGCTGTTGCAAGAGCAGCGGCACAGCCGCGCCTATCCCAGCGCCACATCCAGCGTCATCATAATACTGAAGCCTACCGCAAAGAACACCGTTCCAAGATTCGAGTGCCGTCCCTGCGACATTTCCGGTATCAGTTCCTCTACTACAACATAGAGCATGGCGCCCGCCGCAAAGCTCAAAAGATACGGCAGCGCCGGGATCACCAGCTGCGCCGCAAGAAGCGTCAGCACCGCGCCGATAGGCTCGACAACGCCGGAAAGCGCACCGCCGAAAAACGCCTTGCCCTTGCTCTCACCCTCCGCCCGGAGCGGCATGGAGATGATCGCTCCCTCCGGGAAATTCTGAATGGCAATGCCGAGGGACAGTGCCAGTGCGCTTGCCGCAGTAATCTGCGTATTTCCCGAAAGAAAGCCTGCATACACCACGCCGACTGCCATTCCCTCCGGGATATTATGTAAGGTAACAGCCAGCACCATCATGGTGGTGCGGCCCAGCCTGCTTTTCGGGCCCTCCGCCTGATTGCTTCCCACATGAATGTGGGGAATCAGCCGATCAAGCAGGAGCAAAAACAGCACGCCGACCCAGAAGCCGATAAAGGCGGGGAGGAAGGACAACTTCCCCATACTTTCAGATTGCTCTATCGCCGGAATCAGCAGACTCCAAATCGAAGCCGCCACCATTACTCCGGCGGCAAAGCCGGCAAGAGATCGCCGCACCAAATCACTAAGTGACTTTTTCATAAAGAACACGCAGGCCGCACCCAGTGTTGTGCCGAGAAAGGGAATCAGCATTCCGAGAAAGGTCTCCATTCGTCTCACCGCCTTTGCGTTGCAGTATTATTTGTTCTTTCTGAACCCCGCCTCATCCCGGTATTCGGGATGCTCCTTCAAATATGGGTCTTTATCGCCGCAGATGGTATAATCGCATCGGCAGCCGTCCACGCAGGTAGTCGTCCGCACCAGTCTTGCGTGGAGCAGCTCCATGGACGCATAGTCCACATTGCACAGGGCGGGCATGATGTCGGTAAGGCCGTGCCGGATGGCAAACTCCGCCGCCGGACACGATGTAAATTCATAATAGATTGGCTTGCCGTTTTCGCAAGGTGCAACCGTCATCTCGTAATCGTGCCATTTGTCGCAGCCGCTTTTCGCACGAACAAACGCCTTGTACATCAGCTTCCTCCAGAACGGCTTGTTGCAGTCCACAAATTTCAGCTTGCGGAAAGTCGGAAGAATCAGATTTTCCTCCATCTCTTCGATTTCACGGAACGAAGTAACTGCTTTGCAGACCACATAATAGCTCATGATGGCGATGCAGTCGTAGGTGCCGCCTACGCCGTTGTGGAAGTTCTTTTTGCCGCCCAAGTCGGTGCGCCAGTCGGAGAGAAAGACCGCGTACTGCCGCTGCACCTTTTCCCAAACCGCCTCCCGCTCCGCTTCCGGGTAGTGCAGGGCGATCTTCGCCCGTATCACCTTCTTGCAGGGTCGGGAATACAGCACATGGCATTTGCGGTCAAATAGGAGCTTCTTGTCCTTCATCTGTCTGCTTCTCCCTCATTTCCGCACCGTAATGCAGAGCCAGCTTTTCTTTTTGTGTATCTGCACCTCGTGAAAGCCCGCCTGCTCCAGATACGTCTTCAGCTCGGCGTCCTTGTAGATGGTCATGCCGCCGATGATCTCCGTCCACTTCTTGTCCTTGTCCGTATCGCCGTTGCTTTCGTTGCAGATGAGTAATGTCCCGCCGGGCTTCAGCACCCGGTAAACCTCCCGGAAGCACTGCGGCAGATCGGGCCAGAAATAGACGGTCTCAAAGGCTGTGACCGCATTGAACCAGTTATCTGCAAACATCATATCCGCCACACTGCCTTGCAGAACGGCGCAGCGGCCCTCCGCGATGGCGGCCTCGTTGACCTTTTTCGACTTCTCCACGCTGACGGGTGAATAGTCGATGCCCTTGACGACGCCCTGCGGACATTTTTTCAGCAGTCTCTTGATGTTCGCCCCTCCGCCGCAGCCGCAGTCCAGCACCTTGGCGTCCGGCGCAAGCTCTAAAAATTGCAGCCCCCACCGCGCCACAGGGCTGTGACCCAGATTCATCATGGCGACCATGATTTTCCCGGCAAAGCCCACGGGCTTGCGGGTATTTTCAAAGAATGACATATCACACCTCCGATTTCACACATTCGGTATAAGTTAATGGAAATGACGCTTTCAGAACAACGCTTTTTTGCACCGTCCAGCCATTCTGCCGCAGAAAACTCAAGTATTCCTCGCTCGTCCACCTGCTGTGGAGGGGGAAGCCTGCCAGCTTCATGAAAAATGCCCTGACCTTGCCGGTAAACGAGTTCCCTGCGTGGGTAAAGGTCGGCGCAATCAACACGCCATCGTCTTTCAGCACCCGTCTGATCTCGGCAAGGGCTTTCTCCGGCTGCGGCACGATATGCAGTGCGTTGGACACGATCACCACATCAAAGGACTTATCCGCATAGGGCAGGCGGAACATATCCTGCACCGAAAAGTGCAGCTTGGCCGAGCGATTATCCCGCCTTGCCTCGGCGATCATCTCCGCGGAGGCGTCCGTCGCCTCGATGTGTGCCGCCGCGCTCACGATGTGTTTTGCGATCGATCCCGTGCCGGTAGCCAGCTCCAGCACCGTTTTGGCTTTCACGACCGGCCGGAGGAGAGCATACATCTCCTCATATGCCGCCCGATCCTTTCGCATAAAGCGGTCATACCGGCCGGCATTTCTGTCCCAGAAATTTTTGTTTTCTCGTTTCAAGCACATCGCCTCCCTCCAAATCAGCTTAAAGCGTCAAGTTTCTTCTTGAAATAGAGCGCCGGGCAGCAGAGCAGCGTCAGGCTTCCAAAGAGAGCATGGCACAGAAAAACTGCGGCAGGTAGGAAGAATAGTACAGATCCAGCTGCTCGATGCCCTCCGTGGCCAGCTGGGTCAGCCCCGCCGGCTTCACGGTTTTCGTCTCCCGCACGCCGAGACGCAGGAGCTTTGCGTACAGCTGTGCCCGCAGGCTTTTCTTCACGCTGCGCCCCAGCCTGTCCCGCACCGCCGCGGCGCGGGTAGTGGCAAGAAAGCGCACCGCCGCGCATACCGTTCCCAAAACGAAAGGAAGCAGGCAGAAGGATGCCTTTGCATCGGTAAGGAGCAGCTGAAGCCCATAGCACAGGCAGGCCGTAAAGCCGATGCTGCACAAAGAGCCCGTAAGCATCCACAAAACGGCGCGGTAGATATATCGTTTGTCCTCGCCCAAGAGGCACAAAAGCTGTTTATCCGGCATGGGTGTTTCTCCTTTTCCTTCGCAGGGTTTCCGCTATATGGCGCAGCACCGGTATGGGGTGGCTCAGCAGCATCCGCGGCCCCGCATAGCGCATCACGGCGCGCATCTGCCGGCGCATTTCCGGCTTATAGCAATGGATGGGGCAGTTTGAGCAGAAGGGCTTGTTGTCCCCGTGCGGGCATCTGTCCCGCCGCTGCCCGGCGTATTCCAGCAGCGCATTGCACGCCGGGCAAAGCGCTCCGCTCCTTGTCCCATGTACGCCCCGGCAATAGCGATGCACCATGAGGGTAACGGTTTCGATCTCCTTTTCCTTGTTCAAGCTCTGAGTTCCTTTCTGTTTTATATACAGTTAGCCGCCTCTAACTCTCTGTCAGAAGAAAAAGCAGGCCACCTGTATGCAGTCTGCCTTTTGTCTGATGCAAAGGCCCGCAGCCGCGCAAGGCTTACATCACCAGCGATGGCGCGGCGTAGACCCGTGCCTTCAGCTCGCTGTTGAGCATATACAGCCCCTTGCTGTCTCCGCCGAACAGCTCCATCCTGGTGATGAGGTCGGCGGCGTTCTTTTCCTCCTCGCCCTGCTCCTTGATGAACCAATCCAGCATCTGCATGGCGCGGAAGTCCTTGGCCTCGTATGCGGCGGCATAGATGGCGTCGATGCTGGCGGTGACAAGCCTCTCATGCTCCAACGCCTTTTTCAGCGGGGTCATGTGGCCGCCTCGTTCCCACTCCGGCTTTGCAATAGCCGCAAAGGCAACGCTCTCGCCGTTATTCTGCAAGTACTGATAGAACAGCATGGCGTGATCCCGTTCCTCCTGCGCCTGCACTTTATACCAGTTCTCAAAGCCGTCTAAGCCTACTGAGGCGTAGTAATTTGCAAAATCCAGATATAAATAGGCAGAGTAGAACTCCTTGTTGATCTGCTCGTTGAGCAGCTTAGATACGTTAGCGTTCATCGGGCTCCTCCTTCAGTGTTGTTTTCTTCCTGTTCCCTGCAATCGGGACAGATATACCGGATTTTAAGATCATAGGAGAGGATCCTCTGCCCGAGCCCGGTTTCGATGGGTTCTGTGAGATCTCTCAAACAGACGTCCGTTATCTTCCCGCACCGACTGCAAATCAGATGATCGTGCCGCTCGGTGCGGTCATATCTGTCCGGCGAACCCGGCTCCGTGATGCGGAGCAACAGACCCTCGTCCGCCAAAGCATTCAGATGCTTATACACGGTGCCCAAAGCGATGCTGGGATGTTCCTTTTTCATCTCCAGAAACACCTGCTCCGCCGTCGGATGCCGTCGAAGCTTTGTTACGGCGGCAAGTATAACTTCTGTATATTTAGACATAGTCGCTCCCCTGCAAGAACAAGAATTATTCTTCACGCTTAGTATAGATCAAGCCGTCTTCCCTGTCAAGAGGGTAAAGGGGGGTTAACAGAAATTTTGCGGATCATTTTTCGGCAAAGGCCTTTCACAACTCCCGGACGAAGGAACCTGCGGCGCTTTTTCATAAAATACACGGTATAATGCAAACATCAGCGATGTGATCACCCAGGATGCGGGGGTAGCAGAGCAGCACCGTTATGAGCATCGGGCGCAGCGGCGCTATGGAGCTTATGCTTGCCCTGTTTAATATCGTCCAAGGCACGATCTCGACGATAATGGGTTCGGCGGGTTTCTCAACACCACAGCAAACATTATAGCCGCCTGAATTGATTACCAGCATTGAGGAATGCGGATTCTTTGAAAGCATACCGCTATGGGCTGTCACGCTTATCGGAGGGCTGTTCATCACCGTGATGTCCTTTATTCTGATAATGACCGTGTACGGGCGATTCTTTCGGTTCTATATATACGGCACTTGCGCCTATCCCTCTGTCCACCTTCGCCGGTGAACCGAGTCAGAATGTGGGCAAGTCCTTCATCAAAAGCTGCTGCGACGTTTGCTTGGAGGGAGCGGTGATCGAGCTGTTCTGCATTATCTTCTCGCTTTTTGCGTCCTCACCGCCCTTGGTAAACCCTGATGCGGCGGCGGTCACGCAGGTATGGAATTATGTAGGCGAACTGCTCTTTAATATGCTCGTTCTCGTTGGATCGGTCAAGATGAGCGACCGTATTATCCGTGAGATGATGGGATTATAAAGGGCTGCGACGGAAAATCGCAACTTTTTTAATAAAAAGGTTGACACAGCCTGTCGCCATAAGTATAATAATACGATTTAGCTCACCAAGAGCTGAATGGACGGTTTGGGGATGAAAGGAGCTTTTATGTTTGAATATGTAGAAGATAAGGAATACCTAAGCCGTGTACGCAGCGTGTGCGGAGAAATTATGCAAGACTTTTGCCATACATTGAAAGAGGACTATGACATTGGTTCAACCTTTCGTCTTGTGGGCAGCGGCGCTAAAAACCTCATCGTGCAAAATGCTTCGCAGCCGATAGACTTGGACTATAACCTTGAAATTGTCCGCTGTGAAGATTTTGATGATTGCCGCAAACTCAAAGAATGTGCGAGGAAAGCCTTTAATCAAGCCCTATATATGAACGGTTGGGGCGATTGCAAGGATTCCACATCGTCGCTCACAACAGAGCGTCGCCACTTTACCCAAGGCAATCAGACTTTATTTTCAATAGATGTCTGCATTGTGGTTACGGATGCACAAGACCGAATGTATCGACTGATCCACGAAAAAAGGGGGTTCATCGATTACGACAGATACTATTGGAATCAAGCGCCGTATTCTTCTGGAATACGGGAAAAGGTTGACTTCATTAAACGCAAAGGGAAATGGAATTTAGTCCGAAAACAGTATTTGCGGCTCAAAAACAAATATCTGACGAGCAACGACTATAATCATCCGTCCTTTATTTGTTATATCGAAGCGGTCAACAATGTATATAATTCAAGAATGAGCTGGAAATAAGCAATCCGGCTTTATGAAAGGGGCTGTTGCAAAATCAAGTCATATTTGCAGCAGCACCTTTCTTTTTTTAGGAGGGCAACCCGGGGAGTGCCGAACATTACATTTTTCGGCTCAAACGAAGCCGGCTCATGCAGAAAGCGTGATTTTTGTGTACGGCAAACAGACCTGCTCAAGCTTTGTTGTTCTCGGAAGGTTATTTCAGGCTGTTTTCGGTTCAAACAGTGCTTTTCCGAATCGTCCGTCAGCAAGCCGACTGCACAGTTTTCGGATATTGAATGCTGTTGCGAGGATAAAAAGGCGGGTTTCGTTGTTGGGCTTCCCACGGGTGAGGAATCTTCCAAACCCGTAATCCTGTTTTAATACACTGAAAGCACCTTCAACTTGGATCGAACGGTTCATTCGGAGAAGAATGCCTTTATCGGTACTTGTTTGTATTTGCTTCAGTTTTTGTTCCGTCAACGAACATTGATTCGAATTCAATCTCGCCGATTTCCGAAAGCTTTTGAACAAGTTGGTAAAAAAGCCCTTCTGCACATCCGTTCATGTTTTTTCAAGAGATCTTGCTGTCGTGGTATGATCCGGTGCCGGTTCGTATTGCAGCAGCCACATAAACCTGATGTCGGTTTTACACGCTTCTTCTATAGCTCTGCTCGAGAAAATTCCTCGCATGTTTGCATATACAACAATCGAAAACATAACCTCAGGGTCAATCTTTCTCCACCGCCTGATTTTTGCTTGTTTTCATTGTATGATCAGCTCGCTTTTTGTTGGTTTTTGAGCAATTTAATTATACACGAAAGCAGCAAACCGGACAACCCTTCCTGAGTTGCCCGGTTTTGTTTTGGGGACTAATGCAACAGCCCCACGCCGTCCCATTTTTCGACAGTTGGAGTGTATGGCGTAATTATTCGGTTTTTCGGGGTGAAAATCGCCGATTGTCCTTGCTGTGAGCGACTTTCAAAAGTGAGTTAAGGAATTTATACTGCCTTGCTCATTTTCTGAAAATGCCGCCGTTCGGGAAACAAAAAAGCACCTGCTTTCAGTATCGAAAACAGGTGCTTGGAGAGATGTTCGGCTTTGGAAGCAAGAAGTTACCATTTTCCCTTTTTAATTCTTCCGCCAATCAGGATAACAGAAAACACAGCGACCACAATCACAGCGGAAATCCATATGGGTGAAAGCACCCATATCCAACTCCACTTGATAACTCCCAACAGCTTCAGCACAACAAAGATAATCGTCAGAACGGATACGATGCCAAGCCCGCCTTGTTTTGTTTTATTATTCATAACAGACCTCCGCAGATGAAAATATGTGGGGGGTTATGATTTCAAAATGTCATTAGAATTATTTGGCAATCAGCCCGTTTTTTCTGAGCAGTATCAGAAAAACGTATGCGATTGCAACGCCGATAACGCCGAACACGGCGTCCAAAATGTCGGGGGTATTCCATATCGGAATAAAACACTCATACCCAATGTTTAATACGCTCATTACCAATGCCGCTGCCGTAATGCCTCTAAACTTTCCGTCAAAGGACAGAGCGGTAATTCCGAAAATCAGCATGAGCAGCATACAAAGTGCAAAATTGTTAATATGGTCAAGTAAAAAGTTGGGCAGCAGATGCACATTCGGGACAATATGTTCCAGCCAGCGGCACAGCATAAGAAAGGTGTCGAAAACAATCAGGCACAAATAAATGATAAGATACTTCCTTTTGAAATCAAACTTTGACACTGAACACACTCCTTTGCTCTGCTTTTCAAATTCATTATCTTCCGAAAAGCTCCCTTTATTGTTCTGAACCAATGCAATTATATCATATCTTTGTGAATTTTTCTACTGAAAAGTTTGGGGGAAGCAGTTGCGGTACGGGATATTCCCGCACCGCAGAGATGAAATTGTCCGATTCTCATTCTTTTTCCACGATTGACTCAATAGACTGTGAGCTGTCTGTTGTGCCGGATTGGTTGGGCGAAAAGGTAAAGACAGTTGCAAGAATTAAAACCAGGACATATACAGCAATAATGCCGCCGACGATGAAGGCTATTGCTTTCCAAACTCTTTTTGCCCGTCTGTTTTTGATCGCAAGCTGCTCGTTGATTCGGGAAAGCTGTTCTGCCAGAGCATCCGGCTGTTCTTCCGCTTCAATTTTGGAGCCCAACAGCTGACTTAACGGCACCTCTAAAATCTCCGCCAGCTTTATCAGCAATTCGGAGTCGGGAACAGAAAGACCCGTTTCCCTTAGTTAAAGATATTGTTGGGTATCTCAAGATGTGTCATTCGATTTTGCCGATAAAGCGGTAGAAGATTTCCACTTCCTGTTCCCGGCTTCCGTCCTCACTTTTGACCGCTTCATGGACAAGGATTTTTTCAATCAGCGTATTCAGAAGTTCAGCCGTCAATTCTGTGGGATTGACATACTGTTTCATCAGACCTATCCACTTTTCAGCGTCAACCGCTGTCTGGGCGGCGACCTCCATCGCTTCGTGAAGCCGTTCAATTTTTGCGTCCAATTCTCGCTGTTCGCCCTGATACTTTTCGGACAGCATATTGAAATTGTATTCTGTAATGCGTCCGGCAGACCAGTCCTCATACATTTTTGCAAACAGGGTGTCTACTTCTGCTTTGCGCTTTTCCGCCTTTTTCAGTTCGGCTGTCTGCCGCTTCCTTGCAGTATTGCGTTCCTTGTCGCTGGCGTTAAGTAGCCGTTTCAGAAGTTTGTCCCCATCCTGCTGTACCAGCACAGACCAGTATTGCAGACGGGAAAGGACATAGGCGTAAAGCACATCATAGCGGATATAGTGCATGGAACACTGGTGCAATCCTTGCCCGTACTTGCTACAATGGTAGTGGGCATAGTGATTTTTGTTCTGGCTGTTCATACCATAGGCCAGCGACCAGCCGCAGTCCGCACATTTTACCAGCCCGGAAAATATCTGTGTTGTGCCGTTCTTCTGCCGTCTGCGCCTGTTGCAAATCTGCTCCTGTACTTGACGGAACACATCTTCGGAAATAATCGCTTCGTGGGTGTTCTCCACACGATACCATTCCTCTTTTGGCTTGCGTACTTTCTTCTTGTTTTTGAATGAAATATTGGTCTGCTTATTGTGGACGCTGTGTCCGATATAGGTTTCCTCTTTCAGAATACTTTTCACCTGCGCTATCGTCCACGCATAGGCTTTTTCCTCCGGCGCTCCGGCATAGATATTTGCGAAAGTGCCGTATCTCTGGAAATTCAGCCAGCCGGGAGTAGGTACTTTTTCTTCGACCAAAATCCGTGTAATGCTGGCGGCTCCCCGGCCATGAACGGCAAGGTCAAAAATCTTTTCGATAATCCACCTTGTTTCCGGGTCAATCAGAAGATGGCCTTTCTTATCCGGGTCTTTGACATAGCCAAGCGGAGCATAGGCTCCATAGTGTGCGCCATTTGCGAACCGTGTCCGCATGGCCGCCTTTACCTTTTTGCTGGTCTGGCGGGCGTGCATTTCATTCAAAATGTTGAGGAATGGGGCAAGCTCATTCTCTCCGTTGATGGTGTCCACATTGTCATTGACAGCGATATAGCGGACGCCTTTGCTGGGAAAGTAGATTTCCGTGTACTGGCCGGTCAGAATGTAGTTTCTGCCTAAGCGGGATAAATCCTTCGTAACAACGCAGTTGATTTTCCCGTCCTCAATGTCATCAATCATTCTCTGAAAATCCGGCCTGTCAAAGTTCGTTCCAGACCATCCATCGTCGATATATTCATCTATGACATTCAGGCCATGCTCGGCGGCATATTGCCGGAGCATCATGCGTTGTGTCTGAATACTCCCGCTTTCTCCTTGCAGTTCATCGTCCCGGCTCAATCTCATATAAAGCGCCGTGTTGTAAATCGTAGTATTGTAAGGTTGTTTCACCGT
>ERZ839823.1334-NODE-1334-length-25538-cov-44.645999_pt1 | contig 25538 bp, 20 predicted proteins | sample MGYA00519862_ERZ839823 | MGnify/ENA primary metagenome ERZ839823 (study PRJEB31850, sample SAMEA3708853) | human gut metagenome | biome: human gut; feature: human-associated habitat; material: faeces | place: China | collected 2014 ...
TCGTTTCGTTCGTTGTTTAATTTACAAGGTACACGTCCCATAACCGCGGAACAGTTGATATGATACTACTTGCGGCCGGATTTGTCAACACTATTTTTAAATTTTTTCGAATTTTTTGTATACGGCAATGTAATGACTTTTAACGCAAGTCATGTTATACTTTAAATAATATTTATGAACTTTTAAAGGAGGATGACTCCGTGGATATTCTGCACCTGACCGGCACCTTCGGCCGCCTGGACCACAGCGAATTGTCGCTCTCACCGGGGCTGAATGTGCTGTACGCTCCCAATGAAACCGGCAAGTCCACCTGGGGCGCCTTTATCCGCACCATGCTGTACGGCCTGTCCACCCGCGAGCGCGGACCGCTGGCGGACAAAAACCGCTATGCGCCCTGGACCGGCGCGCCCATGCAGGGCCGCATGGACCTGACGACGCACGGGGATGCCTGCACCCTGCTGCGGGAGACACGCCGCGCCGCATCACCGCTGGGCGAGTTTTCCTGCACCTATACCGGTACCGGCACGCCCGTTCCGGGCATTACCGGCCAGAACGCCGGCGAGGTGCTGCTGGGCGTGCCCCGGGAGGTGTTTGAGCGCAGCGCCTTTATCGGCCAGAACGCTCTGGCCGTGGACCAGGACGCTGAGCTGGAGCGCCGCATTGCCGCCCTGATCACCACCGGCGAGGAGGACACCTCCTACACCGAGTCCTACGACCGCCTGAAAAAGCAGCTGAACCGCCGCAGGCACAACAAGACAGGGCTCATCCCCGCCCTGGAACGGGAGACCGACCAGCTGCGCGCCGCGCTGGCGGAGCTGGACGCGCTGAACGACCAGGCGCAGCAGTCGCGCCGGGAGCTGGATGCCCTGGAGCGCCGCGCCGCCGATCTGCGGCAGCAAACGGCCCAGTGGCAGGCGCTGGCCGTTCAGGAGCAGGCCGGCGCCTATCAGCAGGCGGCGCAGGAGGCACTGACCGCCCAGACCCGGGCCGACACGCTGGCGGCCGACTGCTCCGCCCTGCCGGACGATGCCTCGCTGACGCTGCTGGAGGGTCAGGCCGCCGCACTTCCCGGCGAGCTGTCTACTCTGACGGAAAAGCGCAGCGCCGCAGAGAAAGCCGCACAAGCCGCGCGGCAGGCCCAGAAAGCCCTGGAACAGCACTCCCTTTACCCCGCCGCAGAACCAGAGCTGCGGCAGCGGGCCGAAGCCATCCAGCCTGAGAGAACACCCTCTCTGCTCCTGGTCCTCTTTCCCGCTTCGCTGATCGCGGTCGCCGCTGCGCTGGCATTTCTGTTCCGGACGCAGCAGCCGCTGCCCTTTTGGCTGTTCATCGGCATGGCGGGGCTGGGCATGATCGCCACGCTCTTCGCTGCAAGGTCCCGCCGTCAGGCCATCGTGGAACGGCATAAATACGCCGAAACACAGCGCGCCGCGCTGGAGACCCAAATCGCAGAATATCTCCCCCTGCGGCAGCAGGCAGATGAGGCCGCCGAGGCTGCCCGCCGGGCGGAAGTCTCCGCCGCGGACAGTGAAGATGCCTGCCGCCGCCGGCTGCGGGATCTGCTGACCCAGGTACGCGTCTTTGCCCCCGCCGCTGCCGATCTGTCCGGCATACAGCTGGCCCTGTCAGACGCCCGGCGCCGCAAGACCGCGCTGGCCGACGCCCGGCAGACGGCCCGGGAAGCCGCCCTGTACCGGGATGCCCTGCGGGTGCAGCTGCCGGAACAGCCGGCCGCCGAAGGCTCTATCCAGCGCCCTGCGCTCTCACGCGAGGAGGCCGCCGCGGAATTGGCGCGCACACAGGCACTGCTGGCGCAGGAGCGCACCCGGTTTGACACCCTCACCGGCCGCATCCGCGCGCTGGATCGCTCCAGCGATCTGGAGGCCCAGCTGGCGCAGAAGCAGGAACAGCTGAGCGCCCTGCAGGGGGAGTACGACGCCATCGCGCTGGCCATGGACGCTCTGTCACAAGCCAACACCGTGCTGCAGAACCGCTTTTCCCCGGCGCTGGGCGCACGGGCGGCGGAGATCTTCTCCGCCATCACCGGTGGGCGCTATGACCGTGTGCTGCTGAGCCGGGACTTCTCCCTGTCCGCCGAGCCCGTCGGCGACCCGGTGGGACGCAGCGTCCGCCTGCTGAGTCAGGGCGCCGCCGACCAGCTGTATCTGGCGGTGCGGCTGGCCATCTGCGACATGGTGCTGCCCGCCGACAAGCGGGTGCCCCTCATTCTGGATGACGCGCTGGTGACCTTCGACGACGAGCGGCTCCACGCGGCGCTGGACTATCTGCTGGAGGAAAGCCAAAGGCGCCAGATATTGCTGTTCACCTGCCAGAAGCGGGAGATGGCCTATCTGCAAGGCAAGGAAAACGTGACCGTCACGGAGCTGTGAGGTCGGGATATGCATATTTGGACAATTACTGATTGGGAAAAGAACCTTCCAGATAATTCCCTCAGAAGAACCGGCTTGCGATTTCGATACGACAAGAATACGCACCCCGAAGTAAAACGTGCGTGCTTACAATTCGCGATTTGGCTGAGAACCCAATATTACTTTCCGCTAAGAGTCGTTGTTTATGTCAAAGGAGCAAAAACCATTCGCACAAAAGATGGCGATCATGTAGTAGGAAGCTTTTTTGAACCTTTTTCATACTTGGATGAGCCGTATATCCGAATTGCAGCGGGTGATTATAATGAATTAGCAAACCATTTAGGGAAAGACAATGCCCTGGCGTCGATCCTTCTTTCCTTGGCCCATGAATTGACGCATTACTATCAATGGATCAATAACATTCAATTAATACCTATGGGCAGAGAGCGGCAAGCCACCAAATACGCGAACTATATCATAGATGAATATGCGTCAACCAGAGAACATCCTTAAGGCACGCAGAGTGCGGCGTCCCGCATAAAAATGCGTGGGGGCGGACGACTCTGTCCGCCCGGACAGAGGTGCGGCGGGGCGATGTGGGCATCGCCCCCTACGAAAGGGCAAACGGATGCCCCCCTACAACGCACTCAAGAGGGCACCGCACTCCGTCCCCCCCTTGCAAATCCCCTCAAATCGTGCTATACCATATATAAAAGAGCGAAAGGAGGCTGCCATGCCTGACTTTGACTGTCTCCGCTGCGGCACAGCCATGCATTTCGTGGGCCAGCACAAGCTACAGCTGGGCAGGACCAGCTGGATATTCGGCGACCTACCCAACCTGATGGCCGGCGCGCTGGACGTGTCCATCATGGCCTGCCCCGCCTGCGGCAAGCTGGAATTCTTCACCGGCGGCGTTCCCCAGCCCAGCGGCAACGACCCCTGCCTGCACCAGCGCCGATGCCCGAAATGCGGCTTTACCCACGATTTCGACTACCCCAAATGTCCCCTGTGCGGCTATGTCTACACCGCCGGGGACGAGCTGTAAGAATTTTTAAAAGGAGAACCTGTTATGAGCGATTGCACCCACGATTGCAGCACCTGCGGCGAAAGCTGCGGTGAGCGCAAGGAAGCCAACGTATTTGAAAAGAAGCCCCTCCGCCCCGGCTGCCGCGTCGGTAAGGTCTATGGCGTGGTGTCCGGCAAGGGCGGCGTAGGCAAGTCCATGGTCACCAGCCAGCTGGCGGTGGCGCTGCGGCGGGAGGGCTACCGCACCGCCATTCTGGACGCGGACATCACCGGCCCCTCCATCCCCAAGGCCTTCGGCATCCACGGCCGGGCCGTGGCGCAGGGCGACGCCATCGTGCCCGTGACCACCGCCACCGGCATACAGCTGATGTCCGTGAACCTGCTGCTGGAGCACGAGACGGACCCGGTCATCTGGCGCGGGCCGGTCATCGGCGGCGTGGTGCAGCAGTTCTGGGGCGATACCCTGTGGAACGATGTGGATTATATGTTCGTGGATATGCCTCCCGGCACCGGCGACGTGGCGCTGAACGTGTTTCAGTCGCTGCCGGTGGATGGCGTCATCATTGTGGCCAGCCCCCAGGACCTGGTGTCCATGGTGGTGCAGAAGGCCGTGAAGATGGCGCAAATGATGAACATCACCATCGTGGGTCTGGTGGAGAACATGAGCTACGTCCAGTGTCCCGACTGCGGCAAGAAACTCTATATTTTCGGCGAAGGCAAAACCGAGGAGGCCGCCAAGGCGTACCACATCCCCCTGCTGGCGAAAATGCCCATCGACCCGGCACTGGCTAAGCTGACCGACGACGGCTGCATTGAGCAGTTCGAGGGTCACTGGCTGGACGGCGTGGTGGAGACCATTCTGCGGAAATAAGCAAAAAAAGAAGCGGCGCGGTGCGCCGCTTCTTTTTTGATCTTATTTCATCAGCTCCTGCACCAGCGTCACCAGGCCGCTGACGCCCACGCCGATGTACACCACCTGCCGGGCCACGTCGCCGGACATCTTCCGGCTCAGCCGCGTACCGATCCACAGCCCCAGCAGGATGCACGCCATACCCAGCCCCGCCATAGGCAGCAGCGCCGCGCTGAAATAGCCCCGCACCGTCCGCATGGTGAAGTTGATGAGATTGGTGGTGAAGAACAGGAACTGCATATTGCCTACATACGTCTCCTTGCTCCGGGCGATGGCGACGAAATACAGCGCCATCATAGGCCCGCCGATGGTGAACGCCCCGGCGCAGCACCCGGAGAAGGCGCTGCACACCAGCCCCGCCGCCAGGCCGGGCTGGTCCAGCTTCACCCGCTTGGCAAAAAGCAGGAAGTACGCCGCCAGCGCGATCAGGAACGCCCCGAACAACGCCGTCAGCACGTGCAGGTCGAAATTCCCCAGCAGATTGATGATGACCAAACTGCACACGGTGTACAGCCCGATGGGCAGCGCGATCTGCTTTACGTCGATGTGCTTGCGGTACATCCACGTCATGGTGCCGGACTGGGCCATGCAGATCAGCGCCACGATGGTGGGCGCGATGGTCATGTCGTAAAACGCACTGGCCGCCACCATCATAATGACCGCCGCGCCAAAGCCCGTCAGTGGCTGGATGATGCCGCCCGCCAGCGCCGCCAGCCCCATCATTGCATATTCCACCGCGCACACCGCCTTTTCTGTCGATACTCAGGGCATTATACCAGTCTCTGGCAAAAAAGGCAATGAAAAAGAACCGCCCGCAGGCGGTTCTTTTTTCTCAATGCTTCTTTTTGCCCAGGTAGGCTTCCTTGATGGACTCGTCCGCCAGCAACTCCGCGCCGGTACCGGACTTGGTGATGTTGCCCGTCTCCAGCACATAGGCGTAGTCCGCAATCTTCAGCGCCATGTTGGCGTTCTGCTCGATCAGCAGCACGGTGACGCCCTGCTCGTTGACGGTGCGGATAATATCAAAGATGCCCTGCACCACCAGCGGCGCCAGACCCAGCGACGGCTCATCCAGCATCAGCAGCTTGGGACGGCTCATCAGCGCGCGGCCCACGGCCAGCATCTGCTGCTCGCCGCCGGACAGCGTACCGGCCAGCTGCCAGTTGCGCTCCTCCAGCCGAGGGAACAGCTCATACACCCACTTGATGTCCTTCTCGATGCCAGCTTTGTCCTTCCGCAGGTACGCGCCGGCCTTCAGGTTCTCCAGCACGGTCAGGTTGGCAAACACCCGCCGGCCCTCCGGGGACTGGGCGATGCCCGTCTCCAGGATCTTGTTGATGGGCTTGCCCAGCAGTTCCTGTCCGTCATAGGTAATGGAGCCGCTGTCCGCCTTCACAAGGCCGGAGATGGTCCGCAGCGTGGTGGACTTGCCGGCGCCGTTTGCGCCGATCAGGGTGACGATCTTGCCGTCGGGTACCTCAAGGCTGATGCCGCGCAGCGCCTTGATGCCGCCGTAAGAGACACACAAATTCTCGATTTTAAGCATCTTCTGCCACCCCCAGGTATGCGTCGATGACGCGCTCGTTGTTCTGTATCTCGTCCGGTGTTCCCTGGGCGATCAGCTTGCCGAAGTCCAGTACATAAATGCGGTCGGCGATACCCATGACCAGGTCCATGTGGTGCTCGATCAACAGGATCGTCTTGTGGAAGTGATCCCGGATCTCCTTGATGAACTCCGCCAGCTCCAGCGTCTCCTGTGGGTTCATGCCGGCGGCCGGCTCATCCAACAGCAGCAGGGTCGGGTCGGTGGCCAACGCGCGGGCGATCTCCAGCCGGCGCTGCTTGCCGTAGGGCAGGCTGGTAGCCAGCTCGTTCTGCACATCCTCCAGACCCACCACCTTCAGCAGTTCCAGCACCTCGGCGCGCTGCTGCATCTCCTCCTTGGCGTTCAGGTGGAACGCCGCGGTAAACAGATTGCTGGTGCGCCGCATATGCTTGGCGATAAGCACATTGTCAAACACCGTCTGGGTCTTCCACAGACGGATATTCTGGAAGGTACGGGCCATACCCAGCGCCGTGATCTTATCCGGCGTAGGGGCCAGCACATGGTCAGTAAATGCGTAGCTGTCCAACGCCTTCTGGCCCTTTTTCCAGGCCTTCAGCGCCTCGTCGTCCAGCGCCTCCTCCGGGGCGAACTGGGCGGTGTACATATCCGCGTGCTCACCCTTATACTGCTTCTTCATCTTTCCGGAGGGATGGTTCCGCACGATGCAGTTCCCCTTGAAGGAAACGCGGCCGTTGCTGGGCGCATACACACCGGTGATGACATTGAACGCTGTGGTCTTGCCAGCGCCGTTGGGGCCAATCAACGCCACGATCTCGCCCTCGTTGACCTCCAGATTCAGATTGTCCACGGCTACCACGCCGCCAAACTGCATAGTGACATTTTCAACAGATAGAACGTTCTTGCTCATTTAGACGCCACCTCCTTCGCCGCTTTATCCTTCTTTTTGAACAGCTTTCCGAAGAAGTTGATGATGGCATCCCACGAGAACTCCCTGTCGCCCATGATGCCCTTGCGGAAGAACAGCACCACGATCATAATGATCACCGAGAACACCAGCATACGGAAGCCGCCGCGCATGAATGGGATATTCACACCCAGATAGGGCATGGGGTCATCCAGGAAACGCAGCCACCATTCGGAGCAGGCGATGTACAGGAAAGAGCCCAGAATGGAGCCGGTCACAGAGCCAATACCGCCAATGACCACAATCAGCAGTATCTCATAGGTCATGGTGGAGGTGAAGGCGTTGGCCTGGATACTGGCCTGGAACATGGCCAGCAGCGCGCCGCTGATACCGGCAAAGAAGGAGCTGATCAGGAACGCCTGCATCTTATGCTTGGCCAGATTGATACCCATAGCTTCTGCCGCCACCTCATCATCGCGAATCGCCTTGAAGGCACGACCGTAGGTAGAGTTGATGATCAGCACGATAATAGCGATGCAGATGCCGGAAACAATGAACGGGAACAGCACGCTGTCGAAGTTGGCGAACTGCCGCAGCAGGTTAGAGGAGTTGGTCAGCGGGCCCACCTTGTTCCACTGAATGATAGCGCGCATGATCTCAGCGAAGCCCAGCGTGGCAATGGCCAGATAATCGGACTTCAGCTTCAGCACTGGCAGGCCGATAAGCCACGCAAACAGCGTCGGCACCACGCCGGCCAGGATCAGACCCACCACCATGGGCAGGCAGAACTGCACGATACCACCGTCAAAATATTGATACACGGCAGCGCGGGAAGCCACGGGAATAGTCAGGATTGCATAAGTATACGCACCGATCATCATAAAGCCCGCCTGTCCCAAAGAGAACAGACCCGTAAAGCCGTTCAGCAAGTTCAACGACACTGCCACCAGGGAGTAGATCGCGCCCTTTTTCAGCACGGTCGCCAACATGGAATAGTGCTGGAACTTGTCCACATACAGCAGGAAAGCAAGGCAGACGGCGGCGAGGATCAGAGACAGCAACAGATTTCTTTTCTTATTGTTCTTCATATCTCACACCTTCTCCGTCAGTTTTTCGCCGAACAAGCCGTTGGGCTTGCACAGCAGGATCACGATCAACAGTGCAAACGTAAAGGCATTGCTGAACACGGCCATATCGGCGTTGGACTTGATAAGCGACTCGCAGATACCGATGATAAACGCACCGATCACCGCACCGGGGATCGAGCCGATACCGCCGAACACCGCTGCTACAAAGGCTTTCAGGCCAGGCATAGCGCCGATCATGGGGCTGACCTGACCATAGTTGGAGAAGTACAGAATAGAGGCCACGCCCGCCAGCAGCGAACCGATAACAAAGGTCACGGAAATAACGCTGTTGATCTTGATGCCCATGAGCTGCGCCGTCTCAAAGTCGCGGGATACCGCACGCATGGCCATGCCGATCTTAGTCTTCTGGATAAGAATGACCAACACCACCACCAGCAAGATAGTCAAAATGGGGGTGATAATGGTGATACGCTTGACATTCAGACTGCCCACCTGCATCACCTGGGTCAGGAACGGGATGTCGGGATACGCACGGGCGATACCGCCGGTGATATAGGTGGCCAGATTCTGCAGCAGATAGCTGACGCCGATGGCCGATATCATCACTGACATGCGGGGCGCGGTACGCAGGGGGCTGTATGCCGCCTTTTCGATCAGAACACCCAACGCCACTGTGGCAATAAGTACCAGGGGAATACACACTGCCATCGGCATCCAGGTGGCGGCATACACCATAAAGAAGCCCGCCATCATAAAGATGTCACCGTGTGCGAAGTTGATCAGACGCAGTATGCCATACACCATCGTATAGCCGATAGCGATCAGCGCATACAGGCTGCCCACCGTTACGCCGGAGAGCAGCAAGTCGATATAATACGCTGCGTCATGCATAAGTAAAGCATCCTCCTTATATGAATCTTGCGCTTTCGGAGACCGGGGGCGATGCCATCGGCATCCAAAAACGCAAGAGTCATGAAAGTTGCATTGTGAGGGGAGCGCACGCTCCCCCCACAATGGCTGTTATCCTACAATGAGGTTCGTCTCAGACTCGACGTATGCCGTCTTTTACTCCAAACCGTTGAAGGTGCTGAAGTACACAATCTCACCGTTCTCGATGGTCTTGATAACCGCGTAGTTCTTGATAGCGTCGCCGTTCTCGTCGAACTTCAGGTCACCGGTGATGAGGCCGGAGATCTCCAGAGTTGCCAGCGCATCGCGGATGGTGGCGCCGTCAGTGGACTGGGCCGCCTCGATCGCGCCCACAGCTGCCATGTAAGCATCATAGCCGCAGGGGGTCACGCTGGAGATAACGTCGGACACACCGCCGTTGTTCTCCACGCGGGTCGCATCCTCAGCCACCCACTTGGTGAAACCGTCCACGAAAGCCTTACCGGCCTCATTGGTGGTATCGGCGGCATCGAAGAAAGCGGAGAAGTAAATATCGGTAGCCTTGCTGCCGGTACGCTGGGCGATGGAGATGTCATCCCAGGTGTCGCCAGCCATGATGGGGCAGGTGATGCCGGCATCGCGGGCCTGAGAGATAATCATAGCCGCGGTCTCGATGGAAACAGGAGCAAAGATGCCGTCGTAACCCTCGGACTTGATGGAAGCCATGATAGTGGAGAAGTCAGCCTCGCCCTTCTGGAACTCCAGAGTGGTAGCCTTGCCGCCCAGACGCTCCATCTCCTGACGGAAGTAGTTGCCGAAACCAGCGGAGTAGTCATCGCCGGACTCGATGATCAGGGCACAGTTGCTGCTACCCTTCTCATTGAACGCAAAGTTGGCCATCACAGCGCCCTGGAACGGATCAATGTAGCCGACACGGAAGTAGTAGTCATTGCCCGCAGTCACCTGGGGGTTGGTGCAGGAAGTGCCGATGGCAGGGATCTTAGCGCTCTTGAACAGAGGGCCGGCAGCAATCGCGCAAGCAGAACCATATGTACCGATCACCACAGACACACCCTGGGAAATCAGGGTCTGCGCGGCAGTGGGTGCCTTAGCCTGGTCGGAAGCATTGTCCGCATAGACCAACTGCACACTGTACTCCTCGCCGTTGATGGTAACGGTGGGCTTCAGGGAGTGGGCATACTCAACACCCAGGATCTCCTTCTTGCCGCCGCCGCCGTTCTGACCGGAAGTGGGCTCAAACACGCCGATCTTAACGACCTTGTCGCCGCTGGCATCACTGCTGCCATCGTCCGTCTTGCCGCCGCAGGCGACCAGAGACAGAGCCATGACCAGCGCCAGCATCATTGCTAAAAACTTTTTCATGGTAGTTCCTCCTAAATTTCCCTTGGGACGGCCGGGCTCTTGCCGACCGCCCACAGAATATGTGTATTTTAGCGAAAATATTTGGCAAAAACAATTGTAACAACCTCTAAAAATACCGGCTTTCTCGTTCTCCCGTGGACAGCGCACACAGGCCTGCTACGCGTTTTTGTCCTCTCTCGGCGGACAAACGACTTTTTGCGGCATACTGTTCCATTTTGCGCGCGGCGGGTCGGTTTTGGATTTATGACTTTTTTGCAGGAGACCGGTTTCGTTTTTGTGCAAAACTCGCCTGTTTTATGTATTTTTTGTACACATCCGTTTGAAATTCACCTGATTTTTCCCGGTAACGTTTTCTGGAAATTCCCGGCGAGGCGAACACGGGAATTGTCCCCCGGTGGCGGACGCATTTCTTCGTTATTATGCACAAAAGACGGGCGCCACAGCGCCCGCCTTTTCCGGTTTTCCATAAGCAAAGCGCTGTTTTGCACAAGTGAGCCCGGATTTTCCACTTGATTTTTCGAACATTTGCTTCACTTTTCTGTATGTTTATTGTACTCTTTGTGTTCACTTTTGTGCGTGCAGATGCGCTATTCATGATCGGTAAAGTAGCTTTTGAATACCTCGCCGTCCATGGTCTCATGCTCCAGCAGATACTCCGCCACCGCCGTCAGCTCCGTCTTGTACCGGGCCAATATCTCACGGCATTTTTCGTAGGCCTCGTCGATGATGGCGCGGATCTCCGCGTCCATCTCAGCCGCCGTCTTTTCGGAGTAGGGGCGGGTGTGGGCCATGGACTTGCCGATGAACACCTCGTCGGTGCCGGCGTCAAAGGCCACGTTGCCCAGCCTGGACGACATACCGTAGGTGCCCACCATCTTGCGGGCGATGGCTGTGGCCCGCTGGATGTCGCTGGAAGCGCCGGTGGAGATATCGCCCAGCATCATCTCCTCGGCGGCGCGGCCGCCCAGCAGGCCGGCCACCCTGTCCAGCATATAGCGGCGGGACAGGTAGGAACGGTCCTCCTCCGGCAGATAGATGGTCATGCCGCCGGCCTGACCGCGGGGGACGATGGTGATCTGGTGTACGGGGTCCAGGTCCGGCAGGGCCTGCATGACCACGGCGTGGCCGGCCTCGTGATAGGCAGTGAGCCGGCGCTCGGACTCGGGCACCACGCGGCTGTGCTTCTCCGGGCCGGCGATGACCTTGATGACCGACTGGTGGATGGCCTCCTCGGTGATGAAGCGCTGGCCGCGGCGGCCGGTCAGCAGCGCCGCCTCGTTCAACAGGTTCTCCAGATCCGCGCCGGTGAAGCCGGAGGTGGCACGGGCCACGGAGCCCAGGTCCACATCCTCCGCCAGGGGCTTGCCCTTGGCGTGTATCTTCAGTATCTCCTCGCGGCCCTTGATATCCGGCAGGCCCACGAACACCTGGCGGTCGAACCGGCCGGGGCGCAGCAGCGCCGGGTCCAGAATGTCCACGCGGTTGGTGGCCGCCAGGACCACCACGCCCTCGTTGGCGGCGAAGCCGTCCATCTCCACCAGCAGCTGGTTCAGGGTCTGCTCGCGTTCGTCATGCCCGCCGCCCAGGCCGCTGCCGCGCTGGCGGCCCACGGCGTCGATCTCGTCGATGAAAACGATGGCCGGAGCCTGCTTCTTGGCCTGCTCGAACAGGTCGCGGACGCGGCTGGCTCCCACGCCCACATACATCTCCACAAAGTCGGAGCCGGAAATGGAGAGGAAGGCGGTATCCGCCTCGCCGGCCACGGCCTTGGCCAGCAGCGTCTTGCCGGTGCCCGGAGGGCCCACCAGCAGCACGCCCTTGGGAATGTGCGCGCCCAGCTCGGTATAGCGCTGGGGATCGCGCAGAAACTGGACGATCTCCTCCAGCTCCTCCTTCTCCTCATCGGCACCGGCCACGTCCTTGAACGTGACCTTCTTGCCGTCAGAGGGGATATCCTGGATACGGGCCTCGCCGAAGCGGGCCATTTTATCGTTGACGGCGCCGCCGCCCATGCCGCCCATACGGGCGATCAGGTTCATCAGCAGGATGAAGGCCATGGCCGCCAGCACATAGGGCAGCAGGGTACGCAGCCAGCTGTTCTCGTTGCCGGCGGCATAGTCATAGCTGGTGATGACGCCCTTTTCCGCCTGGGACACCACCAGATCGTTCATGTCGTTATAAAACGTGTCGAAGCTGTGGAGGGTGCAGCTGACGCTGGAGCCATCCTGCAGCTTAGCCACCAGGCGCGTGTCGGTGGCGGTGAAGGACTTGACCTTCTCCGCCGTGAAATAGGCGCGCATATCGCTGTAGCTCACGTCGCCGGAACGGCCGAGGTTACCCACCACCTGGGTGATGAGCACCACCGCCAGCACGATGAACAGCAGCATGACGCCGCTGAAACGTCTTCTTTCCATGTCTCCCCGTCTCCCTTCTCAGCCGATCCAGCGGATGCCCTGCCAGCTCTGGTCACTGCCCACGGAGATGGCCACCAGCATCCGCGCCTGGACGGCCTCTATCGGAATATAGGGCTCGCCCAGCAGGCGGCTGTCATTAGAGCCGGTGCGGTTGTCGCCCATGACGAACATACAGCCCTCCGGCACGGTGAAGGTCTTGTCGGCCATGCTGTCCGGCAGGGTGGTGATGCCCTGGGTGGGCAAATAGCTCTCGTCCAGCTTCTCGCCGTTGACGTAGGTATAGCCGTTCCTGAAGGAGAGCGTCTCGCCGGGCAGGCCGACGACGCGCTTCACCAGGACCTTGTTCAGCTCCTCGTCCCAGAAGGTGACGATGTCGCCCCGGTCCGGCACCGGGTCGGACACCAGGTAGGGCAGCCGCCAGCCCACCAGCAGGCACTTGGTGGGGATGGTGGTCTCCATGGAGCCGCTGGGCACATAGGCCAGCTGCAGCAGCACCTTGAACAGCACGAATACCGCCGCCAGCGTCACCAGCAGGTAGCCGTAGTCGTCCCACAGTCTGCGGCCGCGGCTTTTGGCGGGCTTGGCCGCAGGGGCCGCCGTCTCCGCCGGGGCGGGTGCGGCGCTCTCCGCCGGTGCGGGCTGCTCCGCGGGGGTCTTTACCTCGTCGGCCGCGGTGGCCGGAGGTGTGGTTTTCACCGGCTCGCCGGTGGGGGCCAGGCGCTTTCCGCCTTTGTTTTCCATATACTTCACTTCCTATTCTCAAATGCTAAGAGGGATGTTCCGCGCCCTCCCGGCGCGTGCTCTTCTTCCGCCTGCGGCGCGGGGAGAAACCGGATTTTTCGCCAAGACGAGGCGCGGCGACGACGGCGTACCGTGTGTACGTCGAGGAGCCGTAACGAAGTATTGGCGGAAAAGACGCGGTTTTACTTGCTGTAGACCTCGGGCTTGAGGACCCCAATATAGGGCATATTCCGGTACTGCTGGCAGTAGTCCAGGCCATAGCCCACCACGAACTCGTCGGGGACCTCGAAGCCGGCATAGTCGGCGCTAATGGGCTTTTCGCGGCGGGCGGGCTTATCCAGCAGGGTGGCAATGGTGACGGAGGCGGCGCCCTTGGTCTTCAGGTACTCCGTCAGGAAATACAGGGTATTGCCGGAGTCCAGAATATCCTCGACGATGATGATGTCACGGCCGCTGATGTCGCGCTGGAGGTCGCGGGTGATCTGCACCACGCCGGAGGACTTGGTGGCGTTCTTATAGGACGAGAGGCCGATGAACTCCACCTCGCTTTTCAGCTGGGCGGCGCGGACCAGGTCCGCCATGAAAATGAAGCAGCCGTTGAGGCCGCCCACAAACATGGGGTTCTTGTCCTTAAATCTGTCGTACAGCCGGTCACCCAGCTCCTGGACGCGGGCCTTGATCTCCTCTTCAGACAGCAGGACCTTCAGGATATCCTGATCCATATTACTCTTTGCCATTGCTTGTTATCCTCCGTTGTTTTTTGTGATGGTGATGTATATGGTGTTGCCGGAACACTCCGGCAGGGCTTTCTGGTCAATGCCCACACGCCAGACGGCGGCGGGACGGCCCGCCAGACAGAGGACGGGCCAGGTATCGCGCTCCGGCGGGGCGATGCCGCGCTCGGCGAACAGGCGCTTGAGGCTGCGGCTGCCGCGGCTGCCGGGCAGGGTCAGGCGGTCATCGCGGCGCCAGGGCCGAACGGTCCAGGGCCCGGACCGCAGTGCCAGGGCGTCGGGGGCGGGCGCGTCGGAGAGGGTGATGCGCCAGGGGCCGGCGAGGTTATCGCCGGGGCGGAGCGCCGCCTCGTCCAGCGGGGCGGGCGCGTCGGAGAGGGTCAGGGCTCCGTCACGGCAGACGGCGGACGCGCCGCCGGGCAGGGAAAGCGCGCCGCCGGTCTGTGCCAGTGTCTCCAGCGCCCGGTAGTGGGCGGCGGTGAAGCCCTTTTTGCCCGCGCCGAGACGGTCCGTCAGCAGGCGGAGCATACGGGGGCGCAGGGCCTCCGGCGCGGAGAGGAGCGCGGCGCAGGGGAGCGTCGTGCCCTCCGGCGGTAGGAGGGCGGCGGCCTGGGCGTCCAGGAGGTCGTTCTCGGCGCGCAGGATGTCCGCCGTGCGGGCGATGTGTGCCGCGGCGGCGGGGTTAATCGCCAGCAGCTGGGGCATGATGTCCAGCCGGAGGCGGTTGCGGGCGTAGTGGGTATCCAGGTTCGTCTCGTCAGTGACGTAGGGAAGGCCATGCGCCGCGATGTAGTCGTCGATGGCGGCACGGGGCGTATCCAGCAGGGGGCGGATGATGCCGTCACGGACCGGGGGAATGCCGGTAAGTCCCTGGGGGCCGGTGCCGCGAAGCAATTGCAGCAGGACTGTTTCGGCCTGGTCGTCGCGGTGGTGGGCGGTGGCGATAAAGTCCGCGCCGAGGGCGTCCGCCGTGCGGCGGAGGAAGTCGTAGCGGGCGCGGCGGCCCGTCTCCTCCACCGTCAGGCGCCAGACGGCGCAGAGGGCGTAGACGTCCACCGCTTCGGTGCAGAAGGGAATGTTCCGTTCGGCGCAGAGGGCGCGGACCAGGTCCTCGTCACGCTGGGCCGTGGGACGCATACCGTGGTTCAGGTGGGCGGCAGCCACGCGGAAATCGCGGGCCCGACCCAGCTTCCACAGGCAGTCCAGCAGGCAGACGGAGTCGCGGCCGCCGGACACGGCGCAGAGGATCAGCCCGCCGGGGGGCGGGAGCATCCGCCAGCGCGTCATCCACGCGGTCAGGTCCAGGGGCTCACTCATCCTCGTCATAGCGGGTCTCCAGCGTGCCGAAGGCGGTGTACTCGGGCATCCAGCGGAGTTCTACCTTGCCGGTCTCGCCGTGGCGGTTCTTGGCTACGATGCACTCGGCCACGTTGCGCTTCTCGGCGTCGCTGTTATAGTAGTCGTCCCGGTAGAGGAACATGACGATGTCGGCGTCCTGCTCGATGGCACCGGATTCGCGCAGGTCGGACAGCATAGGGCGCTTATCCTCGCGCTTTTCATTGGCACGGCTCAGCTGGCTCAGGCACAGCACGGGCACCTGCAGCTCCTTGGCCATGATCTTCAGCATACGGCTGATATCGGACACCGCCTGCTGGCGGTTCTCGCCAGAATAGCCCTTACCGCCGGCGGAGGTCATCAGCTGAAGATAGTCGATGACCACCAGGCCCAGATTTTCCAGGCGGCGGCACTTGGCGTTCATATCCGCCACGGTCAGCAGTGGGTTATCATCAATACGGATGTCCATGCGGCTGAGGGCGGAGGCGGCCTCGGCGATGCGCTGCCAGTCGCTCTCCCGCAGGTTGCCGGTGATCAGGCGCTGGTTCTCCACCAGGCCCTCGCTGGCGATAAGGCGGGTGACCAGCTGCTCCTTGGACATTTCCAGGGAGAAGATGGCCACGGTCTTGCCGGACTCGCGGGCGGCGGACAGGGCCACATTCAGGGCCATACTGGTCTTGCCCATACCGGGACGGGCGGCCAGCAAGAGCAGGTCGGACTTGTTCATGCCGTTGATCTTGGCATCCACAGCGGAGAGTCCTGTGGACAGGCCCGGCACGGTCCGGCCTCCGTTAGCGGACAGCTCGGCCAACTGGCTCATCACGTCGCCCAGCACCATGCCCACCGTCACCATGCCCTGGGCGCTGCGGCCACGGCGGATGGCGTAGATCTGCTGCTCGGCGGCCTCCAGCATATCGCCGGCGGCGCCGCCGCCCTCCTGCACCATGGCGGTGATGCTGCCGGCGGCCTGGGCCACCTGGCGCATGAGCGACTTGTCCTGCACGATGCGGACGTACTCCATGACGTTAGCGCTGGTGGGGGTGACCTCCATCAGCTGCAGCAGATAGGAACGGGTATTGTCGTTATACAGGCCGTTCTTCTCCAGCTCGCCGGCCACGGTGACGCCGTCGATGGGCTGGGAGTAGACGAACATATGGTAGATCGTCTCGAAGATCTCCCGGTTGGTCCGCAGATAGAAATCCTGGGCCTGCAGCTTGTCCATCACGTCCTTGACGCAGTCGGCGTCGATGAGCATGGAGCCCAGCACCGCCTGCTCCGCCTGAGGGGAATGGGGCATGGACGGCGTCAGCAGGGCGTCGGTGTTGTTGGCCATGGGAAGACCTCCTTTCAAAATTACGGTAATAGCCGCGCCTGCGGCGCGGTGCTTTCCCCGCTTATTTCTCTTCGATGACGTGGACGTACACGGTGCCGGAGACCTCGTAGCCCAGCCTGGCCTTGACCTCATAGCTGCCGAAGCTCTTGATGGGCTGGTCCAGCACCAGCTTCTTGCCGTCGATGGTCAGGCCGTGCTGGGCCTGAAGGGCATCGGCGATGGCGGCGCCGGTGATGGCGCCGAACAGCTTGCCGCCCTCGCCGCCCTTGGCGGCGATCTTCACCTGGCAGGCCTTCAGCTTTTCGGCGATGGCCAGTGCCTCGGCCTTGGCCTCGGCGTCGGCTTTGGCCTTGGCCTTGGCCTGGAGGTTCATGGTGTTGACGGCGTCGGCAGTGGCCTCCACAGCCATGCCCTTGGGGATCAGAAAGTTGCGGGCATAGCCCTCGGCGGCCTCGATCATCTGGCCCTTCTTGCCCTTGCCTTTGACGTCCTGCTTGAGAATGACTTTCATATCTGTATCTCCTTTACCTTAATTTTCAAAATACTTGTCGATGGCCTCCAGCAGCTTTGCCTTGGCCTCGGCCACGGTGATGTTGTCCGCCTGGCCGCCGGCGGTGGTGGAGTTGCCGCCACCGCCCAGGGCCTCCAGGATCACCTGGACGTTGACCTCGCCCAGAGAACGGGCAGACATATACACGCCGTCACCTTTTTTATACAGCACAAAGCTGGCACGGATGCCCTTGAGGGTCAGCAGCTCATCGGCCGCCTTGGCAGCGGTGACGCGGTCGCACTCCTCATCCAGGGCCACCACGGCGATATCGTCGCGGTACAGCTCTGCCTGACGGATAATGTCGTAGCGGGCAATCATGGAGTTCAGGTCCCCCTGGAACATCCGCTGGACATCCTGGGTGTCGGCCCCCAGACGGCGGAGGTAGGCCGCCGCCTCGAAGGTACGGCCGCCGGTGCGGTTGGTAAAATTCTTGGTATCCAGCACGATTCCGGAGAGCAGGGCCTCGGCCTCGCATTTCAGCACGTCAGACGGCTCCACCAGATACTGCATCAGCTCCGCCACCAACTCGCTGGCGGAGGAGGCGTAGGGCTCATGGTAGTTCAGGGCCATCTTCTCGATATAGCTGCTGCCGCGGCGGTGGTGGTCGATGACGGCCACACGGTTGCACGTCTCCAGCATTTCCTCGGACTCCACGCTCTCGGGGCGGTTGGTGTCTACCACCACCAGCAGGGAGCCGGGCTGGCACTTGATAAAGGCATCCTGGCCGGAAATGGCGGTATTGGCGTATTCCGGCTGCTCGGAGAGACGCCGCAGGATGGGGTGAGCGGCGTTGTTCTCGGTGTCGATGATGATCTGGCAGGGCTTGCCGCGCTTGCGGGCGATGCAGCAGATGCCCACGGCGGCGCCCAGGGAGTCCATATCCGCGTATTTGTGACCCATGACGTACACCTGCTTGGCATCGTCGATCAGTTCACCCAGAGCGTTGGCCATGACACGGGACTTGACCTTGGTACGCTTTTCGGTGGACTTGCTGCGGCCGCCGTAGAACTCGAAGTTCACACGGTCCTTGACCACGGCTTGATCGCCGCCGCGGGAGAGGGCCATCTCCAACGCCAGGGAGGCGTTCTTGAACAGCTGCTCGAAGCTGTCCTCGTCCCGGCCCACGCCGATGGACAGCGTGGCGGACACACCCTCGCCGGCCTGGACCTGGCGGACCTTTTCCAGCACGTCGAACTTGCTTTCGGTGTAGCCGGTGTAGTCCTTCTCCTCGAAGAGGTAGAGGTAACGGTCGCGGTCGTAGCCCAGCAGCAGCCCGCCGGAGCCGGCGGCCCAGTTATTCAGCTGTTCCTCCAGCGCGGCCAGCAGCGCCGAGCGCTTATTCTCGGGGCAGGCCTTCATCAGCTCCTCATAGTTATCCACCATGAGGATGGCCATAAGGGGCTTGGTCAGCTCCAGGGTCTGGCGCATCTGCTCAGCCTCAGTGATGTCCATCCAGTAGGTGGTGGCCAGGGTGGGCTGGTCGCCGCCCTCCGGCTCCGGGCGGCTCAGGGCGCCGAAGACGCGGTAGATACGGTCGTTCCAGCGGAACTGCTCGGGATATTCACGCTTGCCGTCCAGCAGCCAGCGGTAGGTGAAATCGGGGATAACGGCGTCTACCGCCGTTTCAAAGATCTTATCCTTCAGGCCGGTCAGGTCCGTGAACATATCGTTGCACCACAGGATCTCGCCGGTGGCTACGTCGAACACCAGCATGGGCAGCGGCGCGTAGAGCATATTGCTGGACCGGGCGGTGTCCATACCGCCGGAGACACGGTCCATGTACTGGCGGACAGAGGCCTGGGCCATCTTGTTGCGGCGGCGGCCCACCAGGATGACCAGAAGGGCCACCAGACCCTCCGCCGCCGCCAGCAGCGGCTGGAAGGGCACCGTCACCGCCACAAAGGCGATGAGGCACAGGCTGTACAGCGTCATATTGGTACGAAATCCGCGTATGATCTTCTTGCTCAAGGGAACGCGCCTCCTTCCCGCCGGGGATACTACTCCATACTGAGAGTAGTTTATTATAGCACGAAAGCCGGGCGGGGACAATACGCTTTTCGGGAAATCGGCGGGGAATTTTCCCGGCGGGGCGGCGGGTGTCAAATACCATCAAATGCCGTCGGCAAGTTGGGGGTGTACAAACGGGAAAAACTGTGGTATACTTTGTGAAAAGTGCTGAATACGGCACGTATTTTTTGGTTGTTTCGCGGTGCGTGGATGCCGCGGTCAATATAGCAAACGAGGGCGTTCCCCTCTATATCGAGTGCTGACGACGGGCGACAGACTGTTCCCTCCCCCTGCGATGCAGGGCAGGCGGGCGGGGCAGAACGCCTTTGTTTCCGTGCGGTCATTTTTACCCGCCGCGACGCGCTCTATCTTATCGGAAAAGGAGCATTTATTCTTTTATGGCAGAAAAATTCAAGATCATTCCCCTTGGCGGTCTGAATGAGATCGGCAAGAACATGACCGTCTATGAGTACGGCGGCGACATCATCGTGGTGGACTGTGGCATGGCCTTCCCCGGCGACGATATGTACGGCATCGACTGCGTCATTCCCGACGTCAGCTATCTGGTGAAAAACCGCAGCCGGCTGCGGGGTCTGTTCATCACCCACGGGCATGAGGATCACATCGGGGCCATCCCTTATGTGCTCAAGCAGATCAATATGCCCATCTACTGCACGCGGTTCACCGCGGGGCTGATCAAGCTGAAGCTGCAGGAGCATGGGCTGGCCAGCTCTACGAAGCTGATCACCGTGGAGCCGGGTCAGACGGTGCGGGCAGGCAAGTTCCAGGTGGAGTTCATCCACGTGAACCACTCCATCGCCGACTCGGTGGCCTTCGCCATCCACACGCGGATGGGCGCGGTCGTACACACCGGCGACTTCAAGATCGACTCCACGCCCATCGACGGGGAGGTCATCGACCTGGCGCGCTTCGGTGAGCTGGGCAAGCAGGGCGTGCTGGCGCTGCTGGCGGACTCCACTAATGTGGAGCGCCCGGGCTATACCATGAGTGAGCGCGCCGTGGGCGCCACGTTCAAGCGGCAGTTCACCGGCTGCGACAAGCGGATCATCGTGACCACCTTCGCCAGCAACGTGCACCGCATCCAGCAGGTGCTGGACGCTGCGGCGGCCTGCGGGCGGAAGGTGGCCGTTACCGGCCGGAGCATGGAGAACATCATGAAGGTCTCCACGGAGCTGGGGTACATGAAGGTGCCCAAAAACACGCTGATGGACATCAACCGCATCAAGGGACTGCCCCTGAACCAGCAGGTCATCGTGACCACCGGCTCCCAGGGTGAGGAAATGAGCGCCCTGTACCGCATGGCGTTCTCCACCCACAAACAGGTGGACATCGGCCCCGGCGACAAGGTCATCATCTCCGCCAGCGCCATACCCGGCAACGAGGTGACGGTGGGGCGGGTCATCAATGAGCTGTTCCGCAAGGGCGCGGACGTGGTGTATGACAAGGCGGATATGCTGCACGTGTCCGGCCACGCCTGCCAGGAGGAGCTGAAGATCATCCACGCGCTGACGAAGCCCAGGTTCTTTATCCCCCTGCACGGCGAGCAGCGGATGCTGCAGATCCACAAGCGTGTGGCGGAAAGCATGGGCATGGCTCCCACCAGCATCGTGGTGGCCGACAACGGCAGCGTCATCGAACTGACCACCAAGCACATCAAGTGCGAGACCACCGTGCCCGCCGGCGAGGTATTCGTGGACGGCGGCGGCGTGGGCGAAGTGGGCGCGGTGGTGCTGAACGACCGGAAGCTGCTGGCGGAGGACGGCATGGTGGTCATCGTGCTGCCCATGTCCAGCCACGACCACCAGCTGCTGTGCCCGCCGGAGATCGTCACCCGAGGCTTCGTGTACGTGAAGGAGTCCGAGGAGCTACTGGAGGATATGCGCCGGGTGGCCACGGAGGCGGTGGATGGAATGTCCGCCAAGAAGCGCCGGGACGAGGGCGACGTATGCCGCACTGTGCGCTCCGCCGTGAGCAGCTATCTCTATAAGCACACCAAGCGCAGCCCCATGATCATCCCCATGGTGACAAAGCTGTAAGAAAACAAGGGCCGCCCAAAAGGGCGGCCCTTGTTTTGTATTCCTCTATTTCCTCTATGAACAGATCCCCGCACGGGGAGCTCTCATAGCGCTAGGATTTAACGCGCTGCGCGCAGGTCGAGGCAGCAAGTTCAAGCCTGCCCGCGGCATTCCAAAAAGAAAACACCATCCTAACGGATGGTGTTTTCTTTTTGTGATTGTCCACAGGTTTTGTTGTCTGCACTCCCGCCCACCGCAAGGAAGGGGGAGTGTGAGGGGGGAACCTTTGACGGGTTCCCCCACTCGCGTTCAATCACCCGCCCGCAGGCGACCACTTTTGCGTAGCAAAAGTGCAGCTCCAAAAAAGAAAGACACCCATGTGGGTGTCTTTCTTTTTTGGAGCGGGCGACGAGGCTCGACTCGCTACCGGCATCCCACGAATGGCAGAGCCATTCGCAGGAGCCCTGCCGGACCTCTTGATTCAACGCGCTGCGCGCAGGTCGAGGCAGCGAGTTCAGGACTGCCCGCGACATTCCAAAAAGAAAACACCATCCTGACGGATGGTGTTTCTTTTTGGAGCGGGCGACGAGGCTCGAACTCGCTACCTCGACCTTGGCAAGGTCGCGCTCTACCAGATGAGCTACGCCCGCAAACGCAAGGTGAATTGTAGCAGAAAACACGCTGCTTGTCAACCCTGCATTTTTATTTTTTGTAAAAACGCTTCCGGCGCAGCATGGGCTACCGCATGAGGATCTCCACCACGCCGGCATTGGCGGCGTTGGGATAGAAATTCGTCACCCAGCCGCTGCCGCCCATGGCGCTCTGCACCTGGTACACTGTCTGCTGCACCTGATAGGACTGTCCTTCAAAGGCGCTCAGCTGCACCACCAGCTCCGTTTTGCCCGCCTGGGCCGCCTCGGTCAGCAGATCGTGCAGAGCAGAGACATTGGTGGCATGGACGATGTCAATGAGCTGCTGCTCGGTCTTCTTATAGCCGATGGTCACGGTGATCTCGCTGTAATTCCGGGCGGAATCGTCCACGGTGTACTGGATATAGGACACCGCATAGGAGCCCATGGGCGTGTCCTTCTCCACCTCGCGGCAGGCCTTTTCCGCCGCGTCGCCGGCATCCAGGCCCTCCTGGGCGTAATAGAGCCAGATGGTCCCCTCCTCCGCGTGGTTGCCCACGAAGATGAGGATATTGTTCACCAGATCCTGATAGGTATCTGCCCGCAGCACGTCCCGGCCCTCGCCCTCGTAATAGGTAGGGCTGTGATCCTTGACCTCGTACCACTCCCGATTCAGCAGGCTGCCGCAGCCGGTCAGCGACACCGTCAGCAGCGTGCACAGCAGCGCCGCGCACCATCTCTTTACCATGTCCGTGCCCTCCTTTCCGTCTCGTTACAGCAGCTCCAGCTGCTTCTCCTCGCTGTCCTCCGGCTTCAGGAGCGCACCCGCCGCGGGGATGGTCCGCGTCCGGTAACGGGCACCGTTGACGATGCCGCATTCCGCCGCGGGAAGCACCTTTTCCAGCCGGTACTTGGGCTTGATGTTCATCACCTGCACGCCCTGGGTAGAACGGGTGGTCTTGGGCGAGAGCAGCGCCGTGTGCACCAGCAGAGCCCGGGGCTCGTTGGTCTCCAGCGCCAGCTCCGTATCCTCCGTCAGGTGTACGGCGCACACCAGCGGGAACTTGTCACAGTAGGCGCCGGTAAGCTTCCGCCGATTGGACACCGTGGCGTAGGCGCTCAGCGCCACACGGGCGGCACGGCCGTTTTCAAAGAAAAACACCACGCTGCCGCTGTAATCGCCCGGCAGGCACAGCCAGATCACATTCTCGCCGGCGTCCATGCCCAGCTTGGCGGGCAGGTAGTCGCCCAGGGCGGAGGCCTTCGTCTCGCCGAACTCACTGGCACGGCTCTTGTACACCTGGCACTTATCCGTGAACAGCAGCAGCTCCGTACTGTTGGCGGCCTCGAAATACTGCCGCAGGCTGTCGCCCTCCTTGAACTTCTGCTCGCCGGACATCCGCAGGGACTGGGGCGTGATCTTCTTGAAATAGCCCTCCCGACTCAGGAACAGGTGCACCGGATAGTCCTCCGTAGGCTCCTCGTCCGGCTCCTCCGGCATCTCGTGGCTGTACACGATCTCCGTCCGCCGTGGCACGGCGTACTTCTTCTTCACGTCCTCCAGCTCGTTGATGATGATCTTGCGGATGCGGCCCGGCTTGGCCAGGGTATCCTCCAGGTCCTCGATCTCGTCCTGCAGGGCGCTGGTCTCCGCCACCCGCTTGAGGATGTACTCCTTGTTGATGTTCCGCAGCTTGATCTCCGCCACGTACTCCGCCTGCACCTGATCGATGCCGAAGCCGATCATCAGGTTGGGGATGACCTCGGCTTCCTCCTCCGTCTCACGGATAATTTGGATGGCCCGGTCGATGTCCAGCAGGATGCGCTTCAGGCCCTGCAAAAGGTGAAGCTTTTCCTTTTTCTTATTCAGGATGAAGTACACCCGGCGCTTGACGCAGTCAGTGCGCCAGGCGGTCCACTCCTCCAGGATTCCGCCCACGCCCAGCACGCGGGGCATACCGGCGATGAGGATGTTGAAGTTGCAGCTGACGGTATCCTGCAGAGGCGTCAGCCGGTACAGCTTGGCCATAAGCTTGTCCGGGTCCACGCCACGCTTCAGGTCGATGGCCAGCTTCAAGCCGCTGAGGTCCGTCTCGTCGCGCATATCGGCGATCTCCCTGACCTTGCCGGCCTTCACCAGCTCCGCCACCTTGTCCAGAATGGCCTCGATGGTGGTGGAGTAGGGGATCTCGTACACCTCGACGACGTTTTCCTTCTTATCGTACCGCCATCGGGCGCGGACCTTCAGGCCGCCGCGGCCGGTGCTGTAAATGACCCGCAGATCGTCGCCGTCACAGATGATCTGGCCGCCGGTGGGAAAATCCGGTGCCAGCAGCGTGGAGGCGATATCGTGGGCGGGGTTTTTCAGATAGGCGATGGTGGTATCGCACACCTCACCCAGATTAAAGCCGCAGATCTGGCTGGCCATGCCCACGGCGATGCCCTGGTTGGCGGACACCAGCACATTGGGATAGGTGGTGGGCAGCAGCGCCGGCTCCTTGGTGGTGTTGTCGTAGTTGTCCACAAAGTCCACGGCATCGCAGTCCAGATCGCGGAACAGCTCGGCGCAGATGGGGGCCAGCTTGGCCTCGGTGTACCGGCTGGCGGCATAGGCCATGTCCCGGGAGTACACCTTGCCGAAGTTGCCCTTGCTGTCCACAAAGGGGTGCAGCAGGGACTCGTTGCCCTTGGCCAGGCGGACCATGGTCTCGTAGATGGCCTGGTCACCGTGGGGGTTCAGGCGCATGGTCTGGCCCACGATATTGGCGCTTTTAGTGCGGCTGCCGGTCAGCAGGCCCATCTTGTACATGGTGTACAGCAGCTTTCGGTGGGAGGGCTTGAAGCCGTCGATCTCCGGGATGGCGCGGCTGACGATGACCGACATGGCGTAGGGCATATAGTTCTCGTCCAGCGTGGCGGTGATGGGCTGCTCCACCACAGCGCCCCGCAGGCCCATCACGTTGGGATCGCCCGCGTGCCGTATTTCTTTTTCCTCGGTTTTCTTTTTTGCCATAGGAACGGTGTCCTTTCACTGTCTAAAGCCTGCTGCCGCAGGCCTTTTCTTTATAGCTTTGCACGGAGCAGATGTCCGGAGCACCGGCAAAGGCGTCAGATCTTCCGCCAAGACAAGCCGCTGCAACAAAGTATTGGCGCAAGAGATACGCCTTTGTCAGCTTACATCGATCATATCAAGGTACTTATAACCATTTTCAGCGATATAGTCCTTTCTGCCGGACAGGTTATCGCCCAGCAGCAGGTCAAATACCCGGGCCGTCTCCTCGGCGTCCTCCGGCAGCACCCGGATGAGCCGCCGCGTCTCCGGCGACATGGTGGTCATCCACATCATCTCCGGGTCGTTCTCGCCCAGTCCCTTGGAGCGCTGGACGTTGACCTTCTTGCCCTCCAGCTTTTTCAGGATATCCGCCTTCTCCTTCTCAGAGTAGGCGAACCAGGTCTTCTCGCCGGACTTCTCTTTGCAGGTGATCTCGAACAGGGGCGTTTCGGCGATGTAGACGTAGCCCTCCCGGATCAGGGTGGGACACAGCCGGTAGAGCATGGTCAGGATCAGCGTGCGGATCTGGAAGCCGTCCACGTCGCCATCGGTGCAGATGACCACCTTGCTCC
>ERZ839823.1346-NODE-1346-length-25314-cov-3.911398_pt1 | contig 25314 bp, 18 predicted proteins | sample MGYA00519862_ERZ839823 | MGnify/ENA primary metagenome ERZ839823 (study PRJEB31850, sample SAMEA3708853) | human gut metagenome | biome: human gut; feature: human-associated habitat; material: faeces | place: China | collected 2014 ...
GTCGAAGACCCTTCGCGGGTGCAGGGCAGAGCCCTGCCGGAGTCCAGAGGCAGAGTCTCTGGCAGGTTCAAGGGCAGCGCCATCGGGGTCTCCTTACTCCACCGTCACCGATTTTGCCAGATTGCGCGGCTTGTCAACGTCGCAGCCGCGGCTGACCGCCATGTAGTAGGCGAACAGCTGCACGGGGATAATCGCCAGCAGCGGCAGCAAGTCCGAAGCAGCGTCCGGGATGACCCAGAGTTCGTCCGCATCCTTCGCGGCGCGGTCGCGCAGGGCTTCCGGGCAGACAATGAGGACTTTCGCGCCACGGCTCTTTACTTCGCGCACGTTCGAGAGCGTTTTGTCTGCCAGCTGTTCCTGCGTCAGCAGCGCGCAAACCAGCGTGCCCTGCTCAATCAGCGCGATTGTGCCGTGCTTCAGTTCGCCCGCCGCATACGCTTCGGACATGATGTAGCTGACTTCCTTCAGCTTCAGCGACGCTTCCATTGCCAGCGCGTTGTCCAGCCCGCGCCCGATGTAGAATACATGCTGCCGGTCGTGGTTCAGGCTGGAGAAGCGCTGCACCGCGGGTTCGAGCGCCATCACCTGCTCCGCCAGCGCGGGAATGTCCGCCATCTGCCGCAGAAGCTCCGATGCTACGCTCTCCGTCAGATGTCCGCGCTTCACGCCGAGGTCAATCGCCAGCAGCACCATCATTTCCACTTGCGTGATGTATGCTTTTGTGCTTGCGACGGCGATTTCCGGCCCCGCGTAGGTGTACATGACGCAATCCCCAGCGGTACGGGCAATCGACGAGCCGACGACGTTTGTCAGCGCCATCACTTTCGCGCCCAGCCGCTCCGCCTCGCGCATGGCGGCCAGCGTGTCCGCCGTTTCGCCGCTCTGCGAAATGGCAAGGAAGCAGTCGCCTGCGCCCAGAATGGGGTTGCGATAGCGGAACTCGGATGCTACATCCACCACCACGGGCAGCCGCGCCAGTTTCTCGATTACATATTTGCCGACGACACCCGCGTGGTACGCTGTGCCGCAGGCGACAATCGTCAGCGTGCGCAGGGAATTCGCTTCTTCCGCCGAAATCGGGAACGCGCCGGGGCGAATCACCATTTTTTCTGCGTCGACGTGGGCGGAAAACGTCTTTTTCAGCGCGGCGGGCTCTTCATGAATCTCCTTGAGCATGAAGTGTGCATAGCCGCCTTTTTCCGCCGCTTCCACGTCCCAATCAACGTGAATGGGCTTGAGCGCGCGCTCGTTGCCGAAATGGTCGTATACGCGTACGCCGCTCCGGGTCAGCACGGCGACTTCGCGTTCATCGAGCAGCTCCACCGTCCGCGTGTGGCGAATCAGCGCTGGAATGTCGCTGCCGACGTACTGTGCGCCGTCGGACAGCCCGACGACAAGCGGGGAATCCTTGCGCGTGCAGTAGAGTGTATCCGGCGCTTCGGCGTTCAGAACGCACAATGCGTAGCTGCCTTCGAGCATTGTCTGCGCGCGCAGAATGGTCGAGAGCATGTCGCCGTCGTAAAGCGTATGCAGCAGATGGGCGATTACCTCCGTGTCTGTTTCGGATACGAACACGCAGCCCTTCGCCTTCAGCTGAGCGCGCAGCTCCTCGTAGTTCTCGATGATGCCGTTGTGGACGACGGCGATATGCCCTTTCATGTCCGTGTGCGGATGGGCGTTGATGTCGTTTGGTTCGCCATGGGTTGCCCAGCGCGTGTGACCGATGCCGATGGTGCCGGGCAGAGGATTCGATGCCACCCGCGCGGCAAGGTTCGCCAGCCGTCCCTTCGCCTTGCTTAGCCGAATGACGCCGCCGTCCATGACCGCAATGCCCGCGCTGTCATAGCCGCGGTACTCCAATCGGGAAAGTCCGTCCAATAAAATGTCCTGCGCCTGCTGCGCGCCAATATAGCCAACGATGCCGCACATAGGGAATCGCTCCTTCCAAGTCGAATAAGACGTTATAATACAAGTTCAACCTGCTGTATTATACGCCGATTTCGATGAAAATGCAACACCCATGTGCGTCTTTTTTTACGGGTCGGGAAAAACGCCGCTTTGCAGCACTTTTTCGGGGTCAACCGCCGTATCGCCGACGACAATCCGCAGGTGCAGGTGTGCAGGCAGATCACATTCCTCAGGCATCGTGCGCCCGATGAAGCCAATCGTCTGCCCAGCGCGAACCGGATCGCCCGCGCGAATCGCGTAGAGCATCGACAGGTTCGCATAGCGCACGAGGACGCCGCCGTGGTCGATTTCCGCATACGCGCCGAAAATGCCGCTGTCCGCGCAATTGATGACGGTGCCGTCCGCCATGGCGCTGACTTTCGCACCCTCCGCACCAGCGTAATCCGCCGCATCGTGCAGCGCCCACAAGCCCGTGGCGCTGCTTTGCCGCATCCGCGTGTTGTCGAAGGGACGCAGCAGCGTCATGCTTTCGAGCGGCGTGGTAACGCTGCGGATAGTAGGGGCGGTCGTCGGCGCAGGCGTGGCGGTCTGCGCACTGTCAAGTGACTGTTGGAGCAGCTGCGCAGCGGATATGTCGCTGGAGACAGGCGGGGTCGGCGTCACACGCGCAAATTCCGCCTGCCGCGTCCACAGCGCCGTGCCGACAATCACCGAGACGCATAGCAGCGCCATCAGCAGAAAAGTCCACTGCTCCCGGCGCAGATGCAGCGCGCGGAAAAGTGAACGAAAGTGACGGTCAGCCATGAGAAAATCACCTCAACCATGCCGTGTAGGGCGTTTTCTCCTATTATGAGCCGGAGAAACCTGTTTTATCCATCCGTGTCAGCTGCGTGCCGGGGTAGTAGTGCGCCAAAATCTCCGCGAAATCCGCGCCGTCTGCCGCCATCGCCTGCGCGCCTGCCTGCGATAAGCCGACGCCGTGCCCGTATCCGACGGTGTGGAAAACGATGCGGTCGCCATCCGCCTCCCAAGTGAAGTAGGTGCTTCGCAAGGAAAGCGCTTTGCGGAAATCAGCGCCGCGGACGGTCTGACTGCCGACCAGCAGCGTCGCGACGCGCCCGGAAGCGGTCGTGGATTGCAGACGAATCGCGCTGGGCAGCGTGTCCGCCGTCACGCCGCAGCCGGGAAAAGCGCGCAGGAGCAGATCTGCCGCTTCCTCGCAGGAGAAGGACGTGTCAGCGCGGAAGCCGGCGTACCCCTCTTCGCCGGGACTGTCTACGCTGACCAGATACGGCTTGGCGGACGCGAACACGGCGGCGGCATCTTCAGTTTTTCCGCCGGAACAGGCGTGGTACAGCACTTCGATGGGCAAGCCGCCGCTGGTGAGCAGCAAGCCGTCTGTTGCGCGGACCGCACGGTCAATGCGCGCGCGGAGGACGACGTACTCGCTGCCCCAGCGGGCTTGCAGCTGCGCATCCGTCTGGTACGCCTGACAGCACGCGCTGTCCGTGCAGATATCGCAGTCCGGGTGGCGGACGCACCCGTTTCCGCCGAACGCGCGGCTCTGCGCGACGGCACGCGTCCGGGCGGCAATGGCTTGACATTTGAGCGCTTCCGGCGCGTAATTCGCGGGCATCTCTGCCGCCAATGCGCCGAAAACGTAGTCTTCCAGCGGCAGCAGACGGATTTCCTCCGCATCGGCGAAGTAGACCCGAAGTGTTAAGCCGCTGTCAAGCGAGGAATCGGTCGGCGCGGCACAGGAAGAAAGCATCAGGATACACACAAGAAACGACAACAGCTGTTTTTGTTTCATGGGCACACAACCTTTTCGCAGAAATTTCGGGAAATGTTCGGATTGCACAAATCGCCGCACGCGGGAAACGGTTTTCGCTCCGACGGCGCAAAACCAGTTTATGCGCGGAAAATTTCGTGCATGAGCAGGAATTTATGTCGGCAATGGCGAAATACTTACCGCATCGTCTACGGTCAAAATGAACGCACTTTCCGAAAATCGCAAAAAATGCAGGAGAAAATGCTGAATATGACTTGACGAAAATGCATAAAAGTGATTCAATAGTAAGTGAAAAGAGTGAAGAAAGCAAACGCGGCTCTCCGTGATTGCAGGCGGAGGAACGCAACGCAAGCAAAGGCAGGTGTAACTATGCGCTACAACGGCCCGACCGCCGCGGTGCGGGAGCAGTTCCATCAGGGAACGAACCGCAGAGCCTATGAGATGCTCGGCGCGCACCCGGTGACGCAGGACGGACAGGAAATGTGGCATTTCGCTGTCTGGGCGCCGAACGCGCGGGCGGTTTCTCTCATTGGCGAATTCAACCAGTGGGACAGGGAAAAAACGCCCATGCAGAAGGTCTACGACGGTACATGGGAAGTGCGGCTGCCCGCGAAAACCTTCGACGTGAAGAGCGACCCGAAACGCTATGATTATCCCGACGCTGCAAAGAAACTGACAACCTACAAATACTGCATTCAGGCGCAGGACGGGACGTGGCAGGACAAGGCTGACCCCTATGGGTTCGCCATGCAGATGCGCCCCGACACTGCCAGCCGTATTTACGACCTGAGCGGCTACCGCTGGGGCGACGCGGACTGGATGGAGGCACGCAAATCCTACGACCCGTACCACAGTCCGGTGAACATCTACGAGATGCACCTTGGTTCGTGGCGGCGGCACAAGGATGGCACGTTCCTGACGTATACGGAGATTGCTGAACAGCTCGTGCCGTACCTCAAAGAAATGGGCTACACGCATGTGGAGTTCATGCCGGTGATGGAGCATCCGCTGGATATGTCGTGGGGCTATCAGGTGTCCGGCTACTATGCGGCGACGGCGCGCTTCGGCGAACCGAAGGAACTGATGGCGCTCATTGACGCGCTGCATCAGGCGGGCATCGGCGTGTTGCTGGACTGGGTTCCCGCGCATTTCCCGCGTGACGCAATGGGACTGCGCCGCTTCGACGGTACGCCCTGCTATGAGCATCCCGATCCCCGGCGCGGCGATATGCCGCAGTGGGGGACGCACATGTTCGACTACGCGCGCGGCGAGGTCAACTCGTTCATGCTCTCCAACGCCTGCTTCTGGCTGGAATGGTATCACGCCGACGGGCTGCGCGTGGATGCGGTCACGTCCATGCTGATGTACGACTTCTGCCGTGAGCCGGGGCAATGGCTGCCCAACAAGTACGGCGGACACGAGAATCTCGATGCCATCGCCTTCCTGCGCCGGATGAATGAAACCGTCTACCGTGATTTTCCCGGTGTGATGATGGTGGCGGAGGAATCCAGCGCCTATCCGATGGTCACGCGCCCGATTTATCTGGGCGGGCTGGGCTTCGGGTTCAAGTGGAACATGGGCTGGATGAATGATATGCTGGCGTATATCAAGCTCGACCCGGTCTACCGCAAGTATCACCACGACAAGCTGACGTTCTCACTGATGTACGCTTTCTCGGAGAACTACATCCTGCCGTTCAGCCACGACGAGGTGGTACACGGCAAGCACTCTATGCTGGACAAGCAGCCGGGCGACTTGTGGAAGAAGTTCGCGGGACTTCGCGCACTGTATGGCTACACGATGGCGCATCCGGGCAAGAAGCTGCTGTTCATGGGCGGCGAGTTTGGGCACTTCATCGAGTGGAAGTATGACGACCAGCTGGACTGGTTCTTGCTGCTGTACGAGAATCATCCGCAGGTGCAGATGTGTTGCAAGCGCCTGAACGAAATCTACCGCACGACGCCCGCGCTCTACCAGATTGATGACAGCTGGGACGGCTTCCAGTGGATTCAGGCGAACGACAGCGATAACTCCATCGTTGCGTTCCTGCGCACGGATAAGCGGGGCAACTCGCTCCTGTGCGTGACGAACTTCACGCCTGTGTTCCATCCGCAGTACCGCATTGGGCTGCCGCAGATGGGTACGCTGACGGAGTGCTTCAACACCGACCGCAAGGAATACGGCGGCTCGAATCAGTACAACAACTGGGCGATTCGCACGGAAGAAGAGCAGCTTCAGGATTTCCAATACAGCTGCGATATCTGCGTGCCGCCGCTCGCGACGGTGTACTTCACCTATCAGCGCGACCCGCTGCCGGAGAAGGCGAAGAAAGCGCGCGTTATCCCGGAAATCGCGGATGTGCCGCCAAAGAAAACATCCAAAACGGCAAAGAAACCGCAGCCCCTGCCGGAAAAGTCCGCCGGCAAAGCCAATTCCATTTCCATCGGCTGAATCGGCGCTCGCCGCAATCAGGGGAGGAGCGAAAGCGCTGTTTCACATACATCACCGTGCCACCTGATGCACCGAGGGCGGCGCGAATCCTGCACGGTCGGTGCGCTTCGCAAGAAACAAGGATGAAGGAGCGTGTTCTCATCATGAAAAAGAAGACCTGTGTTGCCATGCTGCTGGCAGGCGGACAGGGCAGCCGTCTGGGTGTCCTGACTAAGAAGGTGGCAAAGCCGGCTGTTCCCTACGGCGGCAAGTACCGCATCATTGACTTCCCGCTGTCCAACTGCACCAACAGCGGCATTGACACCGTGGGCGTGCTGACGCAGTATATGCCGCTGGAACTGAATTCCTATATCGGCTCCGGCGCGCCGTGGGATTTGGACTTGTCCACCGGCGGCGTGTTCGTCCTGCCGCCCTATCAGACGGGCAAGACGGGCGACTGGTATCGCGGCACGGCAAACGCCATCTATCAGAATATGGCGTTTATCGAGCAGTATGATCCGGATTACGTCCTGATTCTCTCCGGCGACCATATTTATAAGATGGACTACAATGCCATGCTGCAGTACCACATCCGCAAAGGCGCGGATGCGACGATTGCTGTGCGCCCTGTGCCGTGGGAAGAAGCGAGCCGCTTCGGCATCATGAATACGGACGCGGACGACAACATTGTTGAATTTGAAGAAAAGCCCAAGCAGCCCAAGTCCAACAAGGCGTCCATGGGCATTTACATCTTCTCGTGGGCGAAGCTCCGCGCGTACCTGACCGCGGACGAGGCAGACAAGACATCCGCCAATGACTTCGGCAAGAACATCATCCCCGCGATGCTGAATGACAAGCAGGTCATGGTGGCATACAACTTCGAGGGCTACTGGAAGGACGTTGGCACGATTGAGTCCCTGTGGGAAGCGAACATGGACTTGCTCAGCGTGCCCATGCCGATTGACCTGCACGACAAGAAGTGGCGCATCTATGCCAAGAATCCGGGCCTTGCGCCGCACTACATCGCCAAGGGCGCTGTCGTGAGCGATTCGCTGGTTACGGAAGGCTCGGAAGTCTACGGCTCTGTGCAGCACTCCGTAATTTTCGCAGGCGTGACCATTGAAGAGGGCGCAAGCGTCATTGACTCGGTTGTCATGCCCTACGCGGTCATCAAGCGCGGAGCGGTTGTCCGTCGGGCGATTGTGGCGGAGAACGCCGTGATTGGTGCGGGCTGCATGGTCGGCGAAGAGACGGGCAATATCGCCGTCGTCGGTCAGGGCGTCACCCTTCCCGCCGGTGTCAGCGTGACCGCGGGTCAGCAGGTGGACGAGAACACCAAATTCTGATAATCACAGCAGCGGAAAGGATGTAAGAAAATGAAAAACGTAATGGGTGTTATCTACACCGGCGAAAATGACGCCAATCTGCGCGAGCTGACCCTGACCCGCGCCATCGCGGCGCTGCCTGTGGGCGGCCGCTACCGCGTCATTGACTTCCTGCTGTCCTCGATGGTCAACGGCGGCATCAAGAACGTCGGCGTTATCATGCAGAAGAATTATCACTCCCTGATGGATCACATCGGCTCCGGCAAGGAGTGGGATCTGCACGGGAAGAATGACGGCCTCAAGGTGCTGCCGCCGTTCCTGACGCGCGAGAATGTTGGCGTGTACTCTGGTATGCTGGATGCGCTGCGCTCCAACACCAACTATCTCTCCCGCTCCAAGCAGGAATATCTGGTGCTGAGCAACTCCACCATCATCTACAACGCGAATATCGCGGAGTTTGTGGCGTATCATCAGAACAGCGGCGCGGACATCACCATCATGTACACCGCTGATCCGAACATGCAGCGCGACGAACTGGGCTGCTATCTGGCGGTGGATGAAAGCGGCATGGTGACGGACATGGAAGTTGATCCGACGCATCCGAACCTGCCGCTGACGAGCATGGAGGTCGTCGTGATGAAGCGCGAGCTGCTGCGCACGCTGGTGGACAAGGGCGTGGCGCACGGCTATCATGACTTCAACCGTGATGTGCTGCTCCGTCTGGTGACGGAAGGCACGGCGCGCGTGAATGCGTGGGCGTACACTGGTCTGTGCTGGCGCATGGACTCCGTGCAGAGCTACTTCAAGTTCAATATGGATATGCTGGATACCCAGATTCGCCATCGTCTGTTCACGGCGGAGCTGCCTGTGTACACCAAGGTTCGCGACGAGATGCCCGCCCGATATGGCGACAATGTGACCGTCGTCAACTCGCTGGTGGCGGATGGCTGCATCATCGAAGGCACGGTGGAGAACTCTGTGCTGGCGCGCGGCGTGCGCATTGCCCCCGGTGCGCATGTGAAGAACTGCATCATCATGCAGGATGGTCAGGTGCACAACGACGCTTCCATCGAAAACTGCATTCTGGACAAGCAAACGGTCATCAAGCGCAGCGCACGGCTCATCGGCCCGGCGGCGTACCCGATTGTCATTGCCAAAAACGTTGTTATCTAACCCACGAATCGCCTAAATCGAATTGACGCGGTTCGGATTTGCAAACCGCGCCAATATGTGCTATACTGTTGGTGCGGTTTTTTGGATACGCTTTTCAGATTCGCCTGAGCCATCTGCTCGCGCCTTTTTCCTTCCTGCGTCCGGTCGTTCCACTTAGCGTAGCGCTGCTACGCTGCGTTTCACTCCAGTTAGCAGGAAAGAAAAAATTCGCTTCGCATCTTGGCTCATTCTCATCTGAAAATCGTATCTGAGCTTAATTCGCTGAATTTCCCTGATTGCTTTTCCCTTGCCCCCGGCAGGAAATATTTCTGATGGAGGATAGAAACGATGAAGATTCTCTTTACGGCGAGCGAGTGCGTCCCGTTTATCAAGACCGGCGGTCTGGCGGATGTTGTCGGCGCGCTGGCGCCCGTTCTGGCGAAGCAGGGTCACGACGTGCGCGTGATGCTGCCCCTGTATGCGGCGGTGCCGAAGCAGTATGTTGACCAGATGACCCATGTGACTGATTTCGAGGTCGCGCTGGGCTGGCGTCGTCAGTACTGCGGCATTGAACTGCTGGAAAAGGACGGCGTGAAGTTCTACTTTGTGGACAACAAGTTCTATTTTGGCCGTCCGTATATCTATGGCATGGGCGGCGACGAGTACGAACGCTTCGGTTTCTTCTGCCGCGCGGCGCTGAACGCCCTGCCGCTGCTGGACTTCCAGCCCGACGTGATTCATGCGCATGACTGGCAGTCCGGCATGGTGCCCGCACTGCTGAAAATTCAGTATGCCCACCTGCCGTTCTTCGCGAACATCAAGACCATGTTCACCATCCACAATCTGCAGTATCAGGGCGTGTTCGGCATCCGCGAAGTGCAGGATGTGCTGGGTCTGGGCGACAGCTTGTGGACGGACGACAAGCTGGAATGCTACGGCTGCGCGAACTTCATGAAGGCTGCGCTGGTGTATTCCGACATCATCACCACCGTTAGCCCGTCCTATGCCGAGGAAATTCAGACGGCATACTACGGTGAGCGGCTGGATGGGCTGCTCCGCGCGCGCAAGCGTGAAGTGTTCGGCGTGCTCAATGGCATCGACATGGCGGACTACAATCCCGCGACGGACGCGCGCATTCCGGCGGAATATACCGCGGATGACCTGTCCGGCAAGGCAAAGTGCAAGGCGGAATTGCAGGAGAAGCTCGGTTTGACCGTTGACCCGAATGTGCCGATTATCGGCATGGTGGGCCGCCTGAGCAGCCAGAAGGGGCTTGACCTTGTGGACTACATCATCGGCGACCTGATGAGCGAGAACGTGCAGCTGGTTGTGCTGGGCATGGGCGAGAGCCGCTATGTCAATCTGTTCTCGTGGGCAGAGGGCGAGTTCAAGGGCAAGGTCGCGGCGCGGTTCGCGATGGACCACGCGCTGGCGCATCAAATCTACGCGGGCTGCGACATGTTCCTTATGCCCAGCCAGTTCGAGCCGTGCGGCTTGAGCCAGCTGATTGCCCTGCGCTACGGCACAGTGCCGATTGTCCGCGAAACGGGCGGTCTGCGCGACACGGTGCTGTCCTACAACGAGTACACTGGCGACGGCAATGGCTTCACGTTCTTCAACTACAACGCTAATGACATGCTCAATGTCATCAACCGCGCCATCGACTACTACGAGAACCACAAGGATGTGTGGCACACGCTCCAGCAGCGCGGCATGACTGGCGATTACAGCTGGACGAACTCCTCCAAGAAATATATGGAACTGTACGAAGGCTTGGTGAGCGGGCGCTTCGACCATGACTCCGCATCGAATCAGGAGAAAGCATCTTCTGACGACGACGCGGAGGCGAACCCAGTGGTCGTCCCGTATCCGTATGAGAAGGAAGAACCCGTGAAGCCCAAGCGCGTCCGCCGCACGAAGGAGCAGATTGCGGCCGACAAGGCGGCGAAGGAAGCGGAGAAGGCAGCCAAGGAAGCCGCAAAAGCCGCCGAAGCGCCTGCAAAGCCTGCCCGCAAGCGCCGCACAAAGGCGGAAATTGAAGCTGACAAGGCGGCAAAAGCTGCTGCGGCGGAAGTGACCGCGGAAGCCCCCGTGAAGCCCGCCCGCAAGCGCCGCACGAAGGCGGAAATCGAGGCGGACAAGGCGGCGAAGGAAGCGGCAAAGGCAGAAAAGCCCGCCCGCAAGCCGCGCGCGAAGAAAACGGAAACGCAGGAATAATCCGCATTATCCGACAGGCGTTCTGACCTGAACCCAACAGGTCGGAGCGCCTGCCTTTTTGTACGTGACGGAAATTTCCAGCGCGGTTTGTTACAATCTGCATGACACGCCGGGCGCTTTCTGCTACAATGGAGGAGAAGTACCACCACAAGGAGGATTTTCCCGTGCAATTCCGATTTCGACGGGCGCTGTGCCTGCTTCTGATGCTTTTCCTGATTTTGTCGGCTGTACCCGGAACGTCCGGCTTACCCGTTGCGCTCGCCGAGGACACGGCGGATGTTGCCGTACAGTCCGCACCGCTGGAGCGGAGCGCTGCCACACGCAACGGCATGGTGCGTGTGCGCCTGCTGTCCATTGGCAGCAATCCTGCGTCGCTCACGGTGACAGCGGTCGGCGCAATGGCGGTCAGCGGCGGGCAGACAATGGCGCTGGCGAATGGCGAGAAAGTCAGCATCAGCCACAGCAGCGCGACGGGCGAAATCCGCCTGACGCGGGGAGGCAAGACGGTCAGCATGGGGCGGGAGATGGCGCTCAGGCGTCGGCAGACGGACGGCGGATTCCGCATTGCACAGGCAAGAAGACCGCAAAACGTCTATCCCGGTGACCTGCACCTTGTGTCGAAGCTGGAAAGCGGGACGTACCGGCTGTACGTCGTGGCGAATGTGTACATCGAATCGTACCTCTATGGCGTCGTGCCGTATGAAATGGGGGCCTCCTCGGCATTGGAAGCCCTGAAAGCACAGGCGGTTGCGGCGCGGACGTACACCCTGCGCGCCATGAATGCGAACGCATCGAAGGTCTACGACGTTGTGGACACGACCGCCGACCAAGTGTACAACGGCAGTCCGGCGGAGCGCGACCGGGCGGCGGAGGCGGTGGACGCAACGCGCGGCATCGTCGCCATGAACGACGGCAAGCTGACCGGGACGTACTACACCGCGTCCAACGGCGGACAGACCGAATCCGCCCGCAACGCGTGGGGCTCATCCGGCGTGAATTACCTGACGGTTAAGGACGACCCGTTCGACCGCATGAACCCGTACAGCAGCACGCGCAAGATGACGATTTACGCTGCATTTGCCAACGCAAGCCAGAATCAAAGCCTGACGCGCCTGTTGCAGGCGAAAGCGCCGAATGCGACGATTCTGCGCATCGAGGCCGTTACGCCGCACACGCCGAAGTATGCCGCACCCAGCCGCTTATATACGAAGCTGGATTTTGACGTGACGGCGCTTGTGGATGGCGAAACGCGCCGCCTGACGCTGACGTTCGACATTTTCAGTGAGCTGGAAAGCGCACTCAATCTGTCCATTAACACGACGAAAAACGAACTCTGGTCGGTCAAGGCAGATGGGGAGACGTTTGTTCTGAACGTCAGGCGCTACGGACACGGCATCGGCATGAGCCAGCGCGGGGCACAGCAGATGGCGAACCTGGGCTATACCTACGACCAGATTCTCGGCTTCTACTACGAGAACTGCGTGCGGATGCAGTACACCTTCACGCACACGATTCTGCCGCCCGTGGGCGACGCGCCCGTGACGGCGACTGAAGCCCCCGCGACGATTTCGCCTGCCGCGCCTAATCAGGCAATGGTGACGCTGGTGAATGTGGAGGACGTGCTGAACGTGCGCCTGACCGCCTCGGACAACGGCACACTGCTGACGACGCTGCCCGCCGGAACCGCCGTGACCGTGCTGGCAAAGGGCGAAAATTGGACGCTCATCCGCTTCGGGCGGATTGTCGGCTACGTCCGCACGGAAAACCTGACGTTCACCGGCACGCCGCCGACGCAGAGCGAAGAAAACCCGACACCCATCACCCGCTGGGCGACCGTGACCGGCACGAATTCACTGAATCTGCGCGCGTCCGGCAGCTACGATGCGGCGGTGCAGTCCACCATCCCCGGCGGCGCGGTGCTGTGCGTGTTCGCGGTGGAGAACGGCTGGGCGAGCGTACAGTACGGCGCGAAAACAGGCTACTGTGCGGCGGAGTATCTCACGTTCAGCGATACTTATCCGGGCAAAACGAGCCAGACCGGGCGTTCTGCGATGGTCAGGACGGCGACAGCACTTCGGGCGACCCCGTCTACTGCTGCGGTGGTGCTGATGAACCTGCCGCAGGGCGTTCAAATTGCCGTGCAGAGCAGCGACGGCAGCTGGTGCCGCGTGACGGCGGGCGGCATTGACGGCTATGTGCTGGCAAGCAGCCTTGATTTCAGCGCCGTCGGCATCGAATTGACGCCTGTGCCGACGACAAGCGGCGAACAGACCGCGATTGTCAATTCCACCGCCTCGACGCTCAACCTCCGGCAGGGTGCGGGCACGGAATACCCCGTGCTGGCGGAAATCCCGAAGGGAACGAGCATCATCGTCACGGCATACGGCGAAACGTGGTGTGCCGTTCGCTGGGGCAGCCTGACCGGGTACGTCATGACGCAGTACCTGCGCTTTGATGTGCCGAGTGGGACGCCCACACCGAGTGGGACGCCCACACCGGGCGCAACGCCCGAACCGACGGCATCCCCCGAACCAAGCGCAACGCCTGTCCCAGCTGCGTCCGAACCGCCTGCGAAGGTGGAGGAGGACGTGTCAGCTGGCAGCTACGTTGCGTGGGTGAGCGCGGACAATGCGCCGCTTCGTCAGACGATGGCTGTGGATGCGGCAGTGCTGGCGACAATCCCACGCGGAACGCAGGTGACGGTGCTTGCACAGAGCGGCAATTGGTGCTATGCCGCGGTCGGGCAGATGACGGGCTATTTCACGGCGGATGCGCTCTCCTGCGAGCAGCCGGACGCGCCGCTGGGGCAGAAATACGTCAGCACAAAGTCGGATTCGCTGGCGATGCGGCAGTCGCCCAATACGGGCGCGGCGATTGTGCAGTGGCTTCCGCGCGGCGCACTGGTGACATTCATTTCGCAGGAAAACGGCTGGAGTTACATCCGCTACGGCGGCAAAGAGGGCTACTGCGCGTCGCAGTATTTGAGCGACAGCGCGCCCGGTGCGGTCGTCATCAGCGATACGCCGATTCTGGACGTGACGCTGGAAAAAGTGACTGGGTGGACGGCGAGCATCCGCCAAGCAGAAACGCTCTACCAGTGGTGCAGCGCCGATGCGCCCGAAACGGCGAAAGTCGAAGCGGATTTGGTGCTGACCGTGCTGGAAAAGGGCGAAATCTGGTGTCGTGTGCGGACAGAAGAAGGGGAGGAAGGCTATTGTCTGACAAGCCGATTGACGCTGATTGCGCCGGAAAACTGACCATCCTGCCCGGCGAACGGGTGGACGAATTGCAGCAGGCGGGGCTGCGCATCCTGCAAAAGGAGCAGGGTTTCCGCTTCGGCATGGATGCCGTGCTGCTGTCGAGCTTCGTGCGGGCGGAAAGCCGCGATCGCTGTGCTGATTTTGGCACGGGGACGGGTATCCTGCCGCTGCTGCTGGCAGGCATGGGGCGCGCGAAAAGCGTCGATGCGTTTGAAATTCAGCCGGATATGGCGGATATGGCGCGGCGGAGCGTGCTGCTCAACGGGCTGGAACATATCATCCGCATCCACGCTCTGCCGGTGGAGAGTGCCGACGAGGTGCTTGCGCACGGAAGCATCGACGTCATCGTCTGCAATCCGCCGTATGGGCATCATGGCACGACACTGCCGAATCCGGCACAGACGCTGTCCTTGGCGCGCCATCAGCAGAAAAGCGGGCTGACGGCGTGGTTCAAGATGGCGTATCAGCTGCTGCGCGGCAAAGGGCGGATGGCGGTCATCTACCCGGCAGCGCGGATGCTGGAAGTGATGAAGGACATGGAGAAAGCCGGGCTTGCGCCGAAGCGGTTTCAGCTGATTTACCCCTCGGCGCAAAAGGCGGCGAATCTGGTGATGATTGAGGCGCTCAAGGATGCGCGCCCGATGCTGCACCCTGAACCGCCGCTGATGATTTACGAGCCGGACGGCACACTGACCGCGCCGCTGCGGAAGATTTACGCCATGGAGCGTGCATCAGGGGTTCATGCGGGCGACGGCGAAATTCAGCACGCCCGCGAACGTCACCCACAGCAGGTACGGCACGAGCAGCCATCCGGCGAGGGGCTTCTGCCGCCCGAACTGCACCGCCATGATGAAAACCAGGCAGAGCAGCAGAATCAGCCAGAAGAAGGAAAGCCCAAGCGCTTTCAGGATAAAGAACAGCACGGGCCACATCAGGTTGACGGCTAACTGGGCGATATACAGCCCCAGCAGCAGGAAACGGTCACGCCCCTGCGCGCGCAGGACGAGCCACATGCAGTACGCCATCAACGCATAGAGGATGCTCCAAACGATGGGGAAGAGCCAGCCCGGCGGCGCAAAGCCGGGTTTGTTCAGAGCGTGGAAGAAGTCCATGCTGTCGCGGGTGAGGTAGCCGACGAGCGCCCCTGCGCCAAGCGTGGCGGCTTCCAGCGCGACGAGTGAGCGCCAAGTGGCCTTTTTGCCTTGCTGCGTCAAAGTTATCGCCTCCTATGACACGGATAGCCTATGTCATCAGGCAGCGCGGCATACAGGAAAGAAGCGGAGGAAACACAGATTATGGGAAGCGTTTTGGTCATCGGCGGCGGTGCAGCGGGATTGGCGGCGGCGATTGCGGCGGCGGAATGCGGCGATACGGTCACGGTGGCGGAAAAAATGGATCGCGTTGGCAAAAAAATCCTCGCGACGGGCAACGGCCGCTGCAACCTGATGAACACGGGTGCGCCGCGCTATCCGGGAAATGCGGCGTTCGCGGCGGATGTGCTGTCTCACTGCGGCGTAGAGGCACAGAAAGCCTTCTGGGAGCATCTTGGGCTGCGGCTTCGGCAGGAAGAGGCGGGGCGCGTGTACCCCGTCAGTTCGCAGGCCTCAAGCGTGCTGGATGCGCTCCGCCTGCAATTGACCGCCTTGCATGTGCGGGTGGTGACGGGCGTATCCATCACGGCACTGCACCGCGAAAATGATGGCTGGACGGCGCTCTCGGCGGATGGGCAGCAATTTCGGGCGAACCGCGTTATCATCAGCGGCGGCGGATGCGCCCAGCCCAAGCTCGGCAGCGACGGCAGCGCCCTGCGTCTGCTGACGAATCTCGGCTGCCCCGCGACGACTTTCGCGCCCGCGCTGACGCAAATCATCACAGATAGCACGCCAATCAAGGGGCTGAGCGGCATCCGCGTCAAGGCGCAGGTGGCGGTTATCGACCGGAAAAGCGTCCTGCATGAGGAGGACGGCGAGCTGCTGTTCGCGGATTACGGCGTCAGCGGCGTGTGCGTGATGCAGTGCGCACGGTATGCAAAGGAAGGGCGGGTGCTTCGCGTGTCGCTGGTGAAGGGCATGGGCTTTGCGGATGCGGGCGAGTTCCGCCGGGAACTGCACCACCGCCGGAAAAACTGGGCGCAGCGCCCGATGGCGGAGATGCTGACCGGGCTGTGCGTGCCGCGATTGTCGGCGGCGCTGATGCGGCAGGCAGATTGGGGAGTGCGCGAAAGCAGCCTGTGCGGGCAAATGACGGCGGACATGGCGGAGCGCCTGACGAAAACGGCGGATGCGTGGCTGCTGCCGATTCGCGGCGTGAAGGGCTTCGAGAGCGCACAGGTGGCGTCGGGCGGGGCGTCGGTCGCGGATTTTGACCCGGCGACATTGCAAAATCGCCGCCTGCCGGGACTGTACGCGGCGGGCGAGGTGCTGGATGTGGACGGCGACTGCGGTGGCTTCAACCTGATGTTCGCCTTTGGAAGCGGCATTCTGGCGGGTCTGGACGGGCGAAATGCCCCGTGGACACATGAAAATGCGCAGAAAAGCTGATTTTTCTCGAAAAAAAGTGATTTTCCCTCTTGACAAATCGCTGAATCGCGCTATAATATTATCTGCTGATGCAAACGCCGCTCATAAGGTAGACGGATGCTTCGCAGATGTGCACCATTAGCTCAGTTGGTAGAGCACCTGACTCTTAATCAGGGTGTCTAGGGTTCGAGTCCCTAATGGTGTACGCTTATGACCCTGCTTGCAGGGTCTATGCACCATTAGCTCAGTTGGTAGAGCACCTGACTCTTAATCAGGGTGTCTAGGGTTCGAGTCCCTAATGGTGTACCACATGCCGAATCGCAATCGCGGTTCGGTATTTTTGTGTCCGGAAAACGGCACGCGCGACAAATTTTCTTCCCCAAAGGTGCGGAAAACCCTTGTCGGACAGGGCGAAAATATGGTATAATACACTGGTTGTGTCTGTAAAGGACGCTTCATTCGGTATGCCTGTCTTTTTCGGGCATATGAAGGAGGAAATGCCTTTGACCCTGCGCGAAGAAGCGCCGATGACCAAAGATGATGCACGCCGCCTGAATCCACTCCAGCTGGCGTATATCGGGGATACGGTCTATGATTTGCTGACTCGGTCGCGCCTGCTGTACCGGGGGTATAATCTGCATCACTGCCATCAGGCAGCGGTCACGGTCGTCAATGCGCACGCACAGGCGGAGGCTTTGACACGCATCGAGGGAGCGCTGACCGAGGAAGAGAACGCCATTGTCCGCCGCGGGCGCAATACTCACGCGCACCACGCTGCCCCCCGAAATCAGACTGTCATGGACTATCAGGCAGCAACGGCGCTGGAAGCCCTCGTCGGGTATTTGTACCTGACTGGGCAGGAGGCACGGTTGCTTGAACTGTTCCGAAAAAGTCAGGAGGTTGCATCATGCCCCGCTCAACCATGAAAGTCGCCCTGATTCGCCATACGCTTTCGCCGGAGGAGGTCGTGGCGCTCGGCGCTCGGCTGTGCTATTCCCGCGCGACGGTGGACAGCTTGCAGCAGCGCGTCAGCCGTGACGACCAGAGCGAGTTCGTCAGCCGGATTTTGTCGATGGGGCATGAATCCGTGCTGGAACATGCCAGCTTCACCTTTGCGATGGAGGGCGTTTCGCGCGTCCTGCTGGCACAGATTACCCGCCACCGGCTCGCCAGCTTTTCGGTGCAGAGCCAGCGCTACGTCAGCTACGAGAAGGGATTTGGCTACATCGTTCCGCCGAAAATCGAGGCGCTGGGTGAAGACGCTGTCGCGGAGTTTGAGCGGCAGATGGACACCATGCACCAGTGGTATACTGGGTGGCAGGAGAAGCTCGGCGCGGGCGAGGGCGGCAATGAGGATGCCCGGTTCGTGCTGCCCGGCGCTTGCGAAACGCGCATGATGGTGACAATGAACGTGCGCGAGCTGCGGCACTTCTTCAGCCTGCGCATGTGCAGCCGCGCACAGTGGGAAATCCGTGCGCTGGCGACGGAGATGCACCGCCTGTGCATGGAAATTGCCCCGGCGCTGTTTGCGGACGCGGGGCCCGGATGTCTGCGCGGCGCGTGTCCGGAAGGGGAAAAATCCTGCGGCAAGGCAGGGGAGATTCGCCGGACAAGGCGCGAATGGCTCGATTCGCTGGCAGACGAACAGAAAAAGCAGAATCAATCAACCGACAATGAATAAGAATAGAGGAATTTGAAATATGGCATACTATGACAATGCACCGTCCCACAAGCCGCAGGGCAAGAAGTCCTTTGGGCGCGAAAAGTGGGTGGAAGAAGGCTCGGAGTACCGCGGGGCGCGCCACGGCGGCCGTCCCAGCGGCAAGCGCGACGACAATCGGGCGTATGGCGAGAAGAAGTCGTTCGGCGATCGCAAGCCTTATGGCGAGAAGAAGTCGTTCGGCGATCGCAAGCCTTATGGCGAGAAGAAGTCGTTCGGCGACCGCAAGCCCTATGGCGAGAAGAAGTCCTATGGCGACCGCAAGCCCTACGAGCGCCGCGACCGCTATGATCGCCGCCCGGAAATGGCTGACGAGCGTCCGGCACCGTCCTATCGCGATTCGGAGTACCGCCCGGTGGCTGTTGCGCCCGTGATGGCGCAGCCCGTGGCGGAAGAAACGACGCAGGAGAACCTGCTGGCAGGGCGCAACCCGATTCGTGAGGCGCTCAAGGCGGGTCGTGATATCGAAAAGCTGCTGGTGCAGAAGGGCGAGCTGACCGGCTCTGCGCGCGAAATCGTGCAGATGGCGAAGGAAGCGCACATCCCGGTGCAGGAAGTGGAACATCAGCGCCTGAACGAGCTGGCGAAGAACCATCAGGGCATGGTGGCGTTCGCGTCGGCGTACCAGTACAGCACGGTCGAGGCGATGCTGGCGGAAGCGGAGGAAAAGGGCGAAGACCCGTTCCTAATTCTGCTGGACGGCATCACCGACCCGCACAATCTGGGCGCGATTATCCGCAGCGCCGAGTGCGTGGGCGCACACGGTGTGATTGTGCCGGAACGCCGCGCAGTCGGGCTGACCCCGGCAGCAGTCAAGGCATCCGCGGGCGCGATTGAGCACATCAAGGTTGCGCGCGTTGTGAACATGACCCGTGTGATTGAAATGCTCAAGGCGCGCAACATCTGGACATACGCGCTGACGATGGACGGCACGGACTACGAGAAGGTCAACTTCAAGGGCGGCGTGGCGCTGGTTGTCGGCAGCGAGGGCGAAGGCATCAGCCATCTCGTGCTGGAAAACTGCGACCAGAAGGTGTCCCTGCCGATGGCGGGGCATCTGGACAGCTTGAATGCGTCCGTTGCGGCGGGCGTGGTGATGTACCGCGTGCTGTCCAGCCGCCGGGTATGAAACCGCTGCTGATTGTCGATGGCTACAACGTCATTGGCGCGTGGAGCGAGGCGGAGAAAAAGGGCTGGTCGCTGGACGAATCGCGCGACCGGCTGATGCGCCAATTGGAGGACTACGCTGGATTTTCGGGCGAGGAAATCCTGCTGGTGTTCGACGGTTACCAGTCTGAGCGCACGACGACGACCGAAGAGAAGCACGGCGATTTGACGCTGATTTTCACCCGCCACGGCGAAACGGCGGACAGCTACATCGAGCGCGCCGCGGCGCAGACCCCGCGCTATCGGGAACTGCGCGTCGCTACGTCGGACGGGCTGGAACAATCGCAGGTGCTGTCCAGCGGCGCGAGCCGCATGACCAGCCGGGAACTGCTGCGCGAGCTGCGAGAAATGCGCAAAAGCGGCATGTCGGCGCACCAGAATCAGCCCTACATGAACCGAAACACGATTTTTTCCCGAATGCCGGAGGACATCCGCGCACGGCTGGAAAAGCTGCGGCGCGGAGAGTGAAGCGGGAGACGCGCCCTGCGCCGCCCGAAAAGCAGGTGAACAGTTTGTCAGACGATCGAATGAATGCAATGAATCAGGACAATGACCCGATGGAGCAGGAAGAGCCGATGCTGCCGGAAGACGATGCATTTTTGCTGGATTTTCCGTTGAGACAGGCTGTGCCCGGCGAACCGGAACAGCCTGCTTCCGTGCCGCTGCTGAGCAGCAGTGCCGCCCATTCGGTCTATGAGGGCATGACGGACGAGGACGTGGTGGCGCTGTGCCGCACGGGGGACTCGGTGGCGGTGGAATATCTGCTGAACAAGTACAAGAACTTCGTCCGTTCCAAGGCGCGCAGCTACTTTCTCATCGGCGCGGATCACGAGGACATCGTGCAGGAAGGCATGATTGGGCTCTACAAGGCGATTCGCGACTTCCGGCCGGAGAAACTTGCGTCCTTCCGTGCCTTTGCCGAACTGTGCATCACGCGCCAAATTATCACTGCCATCAAAACCGCGACGCGACAGAAGCATATCCCGCTGAACAGCTATGTGTCGCTCAACAAACCGCTGTACGACGAGGAAAGCGACCGCACGCTGCTGGACGTCTGCGCTGAAGGGCATTCGTCGAACCCGGAAGAGCTGATAATCAGTCAGGAGGATTTGCGCGGTATCCATCAGCGCATTGACGAGGTGCTGTCGGATTTAGAACAGGAAGTGCTGGCAGCGTATCTGGATGGGAAAAGCTATCAGGAAATCGCGGACAACCTGGGTCGCCACGTCAAGAGCATCGACAACGCCCTCCAGCGCGTCAAGCGCAAACTCGAACGCTATCTGGAGGACATGGAAGCGCAGAACAACGACTAATACTATTTCCTGCATTCGCCTGCGCCATCTGCTCGCGCCTTGGCGCATTCTCATTTGGAAATAGTATGTATCCACATAAAAATATGCAGAAAAGCAGGAGAGAAACAATTTTCCTCTTGCTTTTTTGCGCTTTTTGCGCTATGATAGATGCCAAGAACAGACGAAGGGAGCAGAAACGCCATGCTGAACCGTTTCGCGGTTGGTTATTATTACGCGCTGCATCAAGTAAGCAGGGCGTGATTTGGCGTATTCTCCCGGAGATGAGAAAAGCGCCCTGCTGGCCAGAACATTGGCGGCAGGGCGCTTTCGCTGTTTTATACTAATTCTCATCGAAAGCATGTCATTCGCACAGCATCTTTTCCGCCCCGGCTTTGCTTCGTTCCGCTCGCGCGTACCTCCAGTACGCCTCGCTTCACTCAGCTTTGCCGGAACGAAAAATCTGCTATGCTCGATGCCATGTTTTAGAATCGAATTAGTATCAAATTGTAGTGGACAATGATGTCCGGAAGTATGGAGGAAACACCATGATTGTCATCTTGAAGCACGAAGCACGGCAGGAACAGATTGACCGACTGAAACAATTTCTCCTTGGCATGGGGCTGCGCATCGACGAATCGAAAGGCGAAAACAGCACCATTCTGGGGCTGGTGGGCGACACGACGCGCGTGGACGCCGACCTCATTTCCTCGCTGGATGCAGTGGAGGCTGTCCGCCGCGTTCAGGAACCCTACAAGAAAGCAAACCGTAAGTTCCATCCGCAGGATACGATGGTGGATTGCGGCGGCGTGACCATCGGGCACGGCTTGTTCCAGATTATCGCCGGCCCTTGCTCCGTGGAGAGCGAAGAGCAGATGGTCACGGTTGCCAAGGCGGTCAAAGCGGCGGGCGCTGGCCTTCTGCGCGGCGGCGCGTTTAAGCCGCGCACCAGCCCGTATGCGTTTCAGGGGCTGCATGAGGACGGTTTGAAGCTGCTGCTGAAAGCGAAGGAAGCAACGGGACTGCCCGTTGTGACGGAAATTATGGATGCCTCGCATCTGCCGCTGTTCGACGATGCGGACGTTATTCAGGTCGGCGCACGCAACATGCAGAATTTCGAGCTGCTGAAGGTGCTGGGCAAGACGCATAAGCCGATTTTGCTCAAGCGCGGGCTGGCGAACACGATTCAGGAGTGGCTGATGAGCGCTGAGTACATCATGGCAGGCGGCAATGACCAAGTCATCCTGTGCGAACGCGGCATCCGCACTTATGAGACGGCGACGCGCAACACGCTGGATTTGTCCTGCATCCCTGTGCTGCGCGAAAAGACGCATCTGCCGATTCTGGTTGATCCCAGCCACGCGACGGGCGTTGCGCGCCTGGTGAAGCCGATGGCGATGGCAGCGACGGCGGCGGGTGCGGACGGCTTGATGATTGAGGTACACAATGACCCGAAACACGCGCTGTGCGACGGTGCGCAGTCGCTGACGCCGGATGAATTTGCGGACGTGGTGCGCCGCGTGAAGGGAATTCGCGCGGTGGTGGAGGAGTAAAAAGGAGGAAAATCCGATGGAAGAACTGCACCTGATGCGTCCGACGGAGGCAATGAGCAGTGAAATTGCCGCGTATCGGCAGGCAATGCTGGACGCGGGCAGCGAGATGGACGGCTGCGGGCCGCTTTCGCGCATGGAAGATCCGGCGGAATGGATTGCGTTTTGCAAAACGCTGGATGAAGGAACGAACGTGCCGGAACGCTGGGTACCGGCGACGCAGTTTGTCTGCCTTCGCGGGGAGAAAATCGTCGGCATGATTCAGGTGCGGCGCGAGCTGAACGACTATCTGCGCAATTACGCGGGGCATATCGGCTATTCGGTGCGGCCGGATGAGCGGCAGCAGGGCATCGCGACGTGGATGCTGCACAACGTGCTGACCTACTGCCGCGAAATCGGCTTAAAGCGGGTGATGGTCGCCTGTGAACCGTGGAACGTGGGCAGCCGCAAGACAATTTTGCGTAACGGCGGCGTCTACGAGAAAACGGTGCATGAAGACGGCGAGAATATCGACTTGGAGCATTACTGGATTTCACTGACATGAACGAAGCGCGTCTGGCAGAAACGTCAGGCGCGCTTTTTCGATGCGAGCAGTTGAAGTTCATCTTGCAATGCCGCACGGAACTCCTCCGCCAATGGGCGAATGTCGCCGCTGGCATCGCAGCGCAGGACAATTCGCCGGACGCAGCGCACGTCGTCAATCGGCAGCAGCCGGATACCCTCGCCCGGCGCGCCCCATGTGTATTCCGGCCAGAAGCCCACGCCGCAGCCGAGCGAAATCAGGTTGCGGACGGTCGACGGCCCGGTGCACTCGTAGGCATACTGCGGCATGAATCCACTCTGCTGGCAAAGCTGGCTGCACTGCTCCCGGAAACGGCGGTTGCCCATCACGCTGATGAACTCCTGCCCGCGCAGGTCGTTCAGGTGCAGGGAGGTTCGCACTGCGAGCGGGGAGGATTGCGGCACGGCGAGCAGAATCCGCTCATGAAACCCGTCGTCGCCGTTCGTCCCGTCCGAATCCACCAGCAGGTCATACGGTGGATGCGCCGCGTCGCTGATGCGGGGGAGCAGTGTCATTGCAAAATGCACGTCCGGGTGTGTCTGGCGGAAGCGAACGGCGGCGTCCGTCACCAAATCCGACGCAGCAAGCACACACACATGCAGTGTTCGCGCTTGCTGATTCGCCATCTGCCGCATCACTTCCGGAATGTGCGAAAGTTGATTCAGCGGCTGCTGCAATTCGTCCGCCAGCCGTTGACCATAGGGCGTGAGCGCAATGCCGCGCCCCTTGCGCGCAATCAGCGGCACACCCAATTCGCTCTCCAGCCGCTGCACCGATTTCGTCAGCGCGGGCTGCGCAATGTGCAGCGCTTCGGCGGCGCGCGTCATGTGCTGCATCTGCGCGACGGTCAGGAAGTACGTCAGCTGGGTCAGTTCCATCAATCATTCCTCCAAAATATGAATGCCATAGCAATTATATATTTTACATCATGACTTGTCAAGCGTAAAATAAGCGATGGATTACGCACAGAAAGAAGGCATTCCTCATGAAGGATTTGACCGTCGGCAAGCCCGGCCGGGTGCTGCTCACTTACTCGCTGCCCCTGTTCGGCAGCATCATCTTCCAACAGCTCTACAACATCGCGGACAGCTTTGTTGCGGGGCATTTCATCAGCACCGAGGCGCTTGCCGCTGTCGGCAACAGCTCCGAAATCACGCTGATTTTCATCGCCATCGCGTTTGGCTGCAACATCGGCACATCCGTTGTGACGGCGAACTTGTTCGGGCAGAAGGAAATGAAGCAGGTGCATACCTGCGTGACGACCGCACTCATCTTCTGCGGCATTCTCGGTGTGGTGCTGAGCGCTGTCGGAATGCTGACGTCCGAATGGATGCTGACGCTGCTGGACACGCCTGTGGAGACGATGAAAGACTCCGTGGCGTACATCCAAATTTACCTCATGAGTTATGTTTTCCTGATGCTCTATCAGGTCGCGACGGGCATTTTCTCCGCCTTGGGGGATTCCAAAACGCCGTTCTACTTCCTCGCCGTGTCCTCGATTGCGAATATTTTTGTGGATATCCTCTTCGTCCGTGACTTCCACATGGGCGTGCCCGGCGTGGCATGGGCGACGTTCCTGTGCCAGTCCATCAGCGGCATTGTCGCCGTGATTTTCGTACTGAAGAAGGTGCATGAGGTCGTCGGCGGTGAGAAATGCCCGCTTTTCTCCGGAGTGCTGCTGAAAAAGATGCTGATTATCGCCATCCCCAGCGCGATTCAGCAGAGCTTCATCAGCGTCGGCAACATCCTTGTGCAGCGCGTCATTAACGGCTTCGGCACGGCGTGCATGGGTGGCTACACGGCGGCAATCAAGCTCAACAACATGTTCGTCACGTCAGTGACGGCGCTGGGCAACGGCATGAGCAACTACACCAGCCAGAACCTCGGCGCGGGCAAGAACGAGCGTGTGCGCCACGGCTGCCGCAGCGGCGTCGCCATCGGCATGACGATGGGCGCGATTTTCGCGGTTGTGTTCTATGTCTTTGCGAAACCGCTGGTTTATGCGTTTATCAGCGACGGCAATCTGGAAGCAGTCGATGTCGGCGTGGACTTTCTGCATATTGTCACGCCGTTCTATATGTTCCTGTCGATTAAGCTGATGGTGGACGGCGTGCAGCGCGGTGCGGCGCGGATGCTGCAATTCATGATCGCGACGCTGTCGGACTTGTTCCTGCGGGTGGTGCTGTCGTTTACGCTGTCGCCGATTTTCGGTATTCGCGGCGTGTGGTATTCGTGGCCGGTCGGCTGGGTCGTCGGGATTGTGCTGTCGGCGACGCTGTACTTGGTTTGGGCGCGTAAACTAACGGCGGAAGGCGAAAAAACTCCCGCAAAAGCCGAGTAAAGGAAGCGCGCTCAAGCCGGGACGCCGAAAAAGGGTCAAGGGACAATGTCCCTTGCGGGGTCAAGGGGCGGAGCTCCCTTGT
>ERZ839823.1350-NODE-1350-length-25243-cov-3.629427_pt1 | contig 25243 bp, 22 predicted proteins | sample MGYA00519862_ERZ839823 | MGnify/ENA primary metagenome ERZ839823 (study PRJEB31850, sample SAMEA3708853) | human gut metagenome | biome: human gut; feature: human-associated habitat; material: faeces | place: China | collected 2014 ...
GCACGGTGGGCGGCGAATATATGGCCAGCTATTACACGGCCTCCAACGGCGGCCAGACCGAATCGGTCAAAAACGCATGGGGGAGCGGCTCGTACAGCTATTTGCAGGTGAAGGATGACCCCTACGACCTGCGCAACGGCGCGTCCATCGCGAAATCCGTCACCTTCTACCGCAACGGCACGACCAGCGTTTCGGCGCTGACCGAGCTGCTGCGCACAGAGGCGGCGATGCTCGTCGGCGCGGGGAGCGTGGAAATCGCGTCGATCAACGGCGTGACGCTGGCCGAACCGAAGTACGGCGAGCCCTCCCGCGTATACAAAAAGGTGCTGGTCAACCTGACGCTTTCGGGCTACGGCGACGTCAGCGTGGCGCTGGATTATTTTTCGCAGGTGGAGGGGCTCTGCTCCATGTCCATCAACGTGCTCAAAAACGAGACGCTGACCGTGACGGAGGCCGTCGGCGGCTATAAGCTGACGGCGCGGCGCTTCGGCCACGGCGTGGGCATGAGCCAGCGCGGCGCGCAGCAGATGGCCAACGAGGGCTTCGCCTACGACCAGATTCTCGAATTTTATTATCCCGGCCTGACGCGCACGCGCTACACCATGACGCGCACGCTGCTTGACAGCATGGATGGCACGCCCGCCGCGCCCAGCACCCCGGACGAGCCGATTGCGGACGCAAAGCCCGCCGTTGTGACGCTCAAAAACCCGCTGGACAGCCTCAACCTGCGCCAGCGGCCGACGACGGCCTCCTCCATCCTGGCGCGCATGCCGCACGGCACACAGATCAACCTGCTCAGCCGGGAGGGCGAATGGAGCCGCGTGCAATACGGCACATTGACCGGCTATGTGATGGCCTCGTACCTGATCGTGCAGGAGGACAGCGTGGACGAAACGCCCCCCGGCGTGGTCAGCCGCGGCACGGCGACGGTCGCCCTCTCCGACGAGAGCCAGACGCTCAACCTGCGCGCCGCGCCGACGACCAACGCCGCCGTGCTCTCGCGCCTGCGCCACGGCCAGACGCTCACGGTGCTGGAGCGCTACGCCAACTGGACGTATGTGCAGTATGGCACGCTCAGCGGCTATGTGATGAACGATTACGTCGTCTACGACGCGGGCGACAGCGATTCGGACGCGCCGAACGGCGGTGAAAACGGCGGCGAGAACGGCGGCGGTCAGGCGGCCGCGCAGGTCGCCATCGTGCTGCCCTCCGACGGGCTGAACCTGCGCGCGGGGGCGAACACGGCCTCCGGCGTCATCATGGTGCTGCCGCAGGGCACGATGCTGACCGTCACCGGCGAAATGCGCGATAACGGCATGCTGCCGGTGCTGCTCGGCTCTGTGGCGGGCTATGTCAGCAGCGATTACGTCTATGTGACGGATGAAGCGCTGGCGACGGCCACGCCCGCCATCAGCGCAACGCCGACCCCCGCGCCGACCCAGCCGCCGGTTCAAGCCCCCGAGCAGGACGAGCGGGAGGCGACGGTTCGCGCCTACGGCGGCCTCAAGCTGCGTCAGCAGCCCGATACGTCCTCCGCCACGCTGACGACGATGCCCTACGGCTCGATTGTGACCGTGACGGGCGGGCGCGTGAACGGCTTTTACGCGGTCAGCTATGGGGAGCTGAGCGGCTACGCCAGCGCGCAATACCTGAATCTGGATGCGGACAGCCCGCAGGTGACCGCCGAACCGACGGCAGCGCCGGAGGCCAGCCGCCCCGTCACGGGGCGCATCGGCACGGTGACGGCGCAGAGCGGCCTGAATCTCCGCGCGGATTCCTCGCAATACGCCAACGTGCTGGCGACGCTGGGCTACGGCGTTCAGGTGGCGGTGACGGGCGAGCGCGTCAGCGGGTTTTACCCCGTGCGCATCGGCACGCTCAGCGGCTATGTCAGCGCGGATTACATCCGCTTTGACGTGGACGCCGCCGCGACCCCCGCGCCGACGGCCACGCCCGCGCCGAGCGCGAGCGGCTACCGCGTCGTTGTGGAAAGCGACAACGGGCTGAACCTGCGCGTCCAGCCGAACGCGGGCAGCGAGGTGCTCTACGTGCTGCCCTACGGCATGGTGCTGACCGTGCTGGGCGAGGGCGAAAACGGCTTCCTCTACGTGCAGTGGGGCGGCTACACGGGCTATGTCTCCGGCGATTACGTCACGCCGTTTGGGGCGCAATAAATCTTTCACGGGTTGGTTGCAATCGACCCGTGTTTTTGATATAATAAAAATTCAACAATTCTAAAGTTCATGGAGGCGCACGTGAAAAAACGAAACCGAATGATGCTGGGGATTCTGCTGGTCGTGCTGAGCCTGAGCGTCACGCCAAAGGCGGCGTTTGCGGAAAATGAGACGGTTGCAAGAATTGAAGTGAAAAACGGCGACGAATTTGAAAACGCGATAAACACAGTCAACGGTGCGAGCGAGGGCGAATATATCATAAGCCTGAACGACAATATTGAAATCAGAGGCGCGACCATTCAATCCCCATGCCCGGTGACCATATTGGGCAACGGACATACCCTGACAGTTGCCACAAACACTTCTATTCACGTGGAAAAAGGAGCGCATGTGAAGCTTGGATCGGGAAATGGCAACGATTTGAAGATATGCGGCGTGCGCAACGAGAAGAGTAACGACTGGCCCGGTCTGCTGCATATCAAAGGAACGTGCGAGATGTATCCGGGCGTTTCGCTCTCGGGAAGAAAGGGAAACAACTATTTCGGCGGCGGCGTGACCGTCTTCGGCGGCACGTTTCATATGTACGGCGGCGTGATTCAGGATTGCGGCATTAGCGAAGGCTCGGTTTGTTACGGCGGCGGCGTTGCGGTCGTTTACGGCGGCAAGTTCATTATGGAAGGCGGAGAGATCAAAAACTGTCATGTAAAATCCAACTATATTGACCGTTATGACCCGGACAGATGCTTTACGGCGGTCGGCGGCGGCGTGTTCGTTTCCGGCGGTTCCTCCTTCGTTATGAACGGCGGAACGATTTCGGAGAACACGGCCACCAACATGGGCGGCGGGATTGCCGTTGTAGCGTCATATGAAGAAATATCGCGAGGCCTTGGAAATTTAAAAAGCTCCGTTGAAATTAAGGGCGGCACGGTGGAAAGCAACAGCGCCAAAATCGGCGCCGGCGTATTTGCGTCTGCCTATTACTATATTTTTGCCGGCGCGATTTGCGCGCCGACGCCGGACATCGGCCAATCTGCAAATCCAGGATTGTATATTGACAATGCCCAAATCTGCGACAACAAGGCCGATAAAACAGACGGAATGGGCGGCGGCGTGTTTGTGGCGATGCTGAAACCACTGAAACCATTGGCAAGCGTTCGTATCAGCAATACGACCATTCAGAAAAACAGAGCGGCTGTGGGCGGCGGCGTGATGTCCTATGGTTACTGGACAAACATGGACATAGACGGGTGCACGATCACAGGAAACGAGGCCACCAATTATGGCGGCGGTTTTGCCGCGCAGGAAAATACATCCGGCGGGCAAACGACTATAACCAACACTGTTTTGTGCAACAACATTGCGGGAACAGCGGCTTCCGATGTGTATCTGGATCGCGCACCGCTGAAACTGCCATCTGCCGAGAAAATGAAAGCCCGTTATCTTGGCGAGCCGGATGACGTTTCCAACCACGAAATTGACGGGTGGTATATCGACAGGGAAGACTCCCGATACACCGCGCAGACGAAGGAACAACGCAAGACATATCCGGGCGCGGGCGACTCCGTTATAGGCGGAACGGACAAAGTGTATTTGATCGCGGCGGCCAACCCGCCGCTGGCCAAAATCACATTCAAAGATGAAGACGGCAATGTGATATACGCGGAAAGCTGGCATCCCCACGGAACGCCCGCCCATCAGATTCCGTTGCCCAAGGCTGAAAAGGCGTCCGACGACACATATGATTACATTTTTGAAGCGTGGGATCCTGAAATCCAACACGTAACGGGGCACGCTACTTATAGAGCGAAATTCAAAAGGGTGTTCAGGAAATTCAATGCCAAATACGAATTCAACAGCGTTTCAGACGGCGAACAGCTGCCCGACGAGGTGAAGGCTTTGCTGCCCGCCGACACGACGGATTATCGGCACGAGGAAAACATAACGGCCATCGCGCCGTCGAAGACGGTCGTAGAGGTTGAAGGCGGCCAATGGGTTTTCAGGGGATTTGAGAAAGACACGATTCCGGCCACCATGGAACACGCCGATGCCACCGGAAACGTGACCTTCGTTGCGCGCTGGGAATTTGTAAAAAAAGACGATCCCGTGAAGCCGGAGGAAACGGTAAAGCCGAGCGAAACGACAACGCCGATCCCCGAGGGCAATATCAATCTGCCGCAAACCGGGGATAACAGCGATATCGCGCTTTGGAGCGCGCTGCTGGCCGTGTCGGCCGCGGCGCTCATCGGCATGGCGTTTCGCGGCCATCAGAAAAAAACGCGATGAGTTCATTTTTCATTCCGCGCCGCGCGCTGCCGCTCACCGGCGGATAGCGCTTTCCGGCGCGCCGAAGGGAGAGACGACGTGGAGACGGAATTGAAGGCGGGCGAGCGCATTGACGATTTGCAGCGCGACGGCCTGCGCATCATCCAGCGGGAGGACGGCTTCCGCTTCGGCACGGACGCGGTGCTGCTGGCGGATTTCGCGGCGGTGAGGCGCGGCGAGCGCGTCTGCGACATGGGCACGGGGACGGGCGTTCTGCCGCTGCTGCTCAGCGCGCGGGCGGAGGGGACGACGTTCGACGCCTTCGAGGTGCAGCGGGATGTGGCGGATATGGCGCAAAGGAGCGTGGCGCTCAACGGGCTTCAGGCGCGGATTCGCGTGCATCACGCCGACTGCCGCGAGGCCGGAAGAATCATCGGCTGCGAGACCGTGCAGCTCGTCGTGACCAACCCGCCGTATACGGCGCTCGGCGCGGGGCTGGTCAGCCCGGAGGAAACCCGCGCGCTTTCCAGAAGCGATTCGGATTGCCCGCTTGCGGATTGGATGGCGGCCTGCGCGCGCGTGCTGCAAAACGGCGGGCGGCTGTGCGCCGTCTTTCCCGCGCCGCGGTTTTTGGCGCTCTGCGACGCGATGCGCGGGGCGAAGGTCGAGCCCAAGCGCGTGCGCTTCATCGTTTCCAGACCGGAGAGCGCGCCCAAGCTGGTGCTCGTCGAGGGCAAAAAGCGCGGCAGGCCGGGGCTGCACCTGCTGCCGATGCTCGTCACGCACACGGCGGACGGCGGCTTCACCGAGGAAATGCGGCGGATTTACGGGGAGCTATAACCGAAACGCTTTTCGGTTTTCCCGCGCGCAGAGCATGGCCAGAACGAACGCCGTCAGCGCGAACACGAGCGACAAAAGCGAACGCAGAAACAGATAGAGCAGCGCCAGCAGAAAGGCGACGAGCAGATAGCGCCCCTGTTTGGCCGGGGTGAGCGCCAGCGCGCGGATGCGCCCGCGGGAAAACGGCGTTCGCTGCCTGCGCGCGCGGCGGGCGATTTCCGCGTCGGTGGCGGGGTGCTGCTGCCCGAAGAGTAGCGCGAGCTGACGGCCCGCGATCAGGCGGATGGGCGGCTCCATCCACTCGGCGGCGCGCTGGGCGGCGGGGGAAAAGCCGCCCGTTCCGGCCAGAATACAGAATTCAGCGCCGGAAGCGGCCTTCGCCCGGTGGGCGGCGAGCACGTCGCCCTCCCCGGCGGCGGAACCGGGCAGGGTCTGCGCGCAGCGGACGAGATACGTCTTTCCCGCATAGGATAGGACGGAGCCCTGCGCCGCGCCGCCCAGCGTTTCGGCCAGCAGCAGACAGACGCGCCCTTCGGCCTCGGCGGCAGGCAGAAGCATCAGCTCTTCCAGCGCGATTGCCCCGCCGACGCGCACGCGAAGGGCGCGGTCGCGCCGCGCCAGCGTCCGCCGCTCCAGAAGCAGCAGGGTGAGCATCGCCAGCGCGAACAGGGCGCTCCCGGCCAGCAGGCTGGGCGCGCCGCTGTGCCAGAGGGCGAAGAAATAACCGACGCTCAGAAGAAACAGCAAAACCCGGAGCGCCAGCCGATCCAGCGCGGTCGCGACGCGGTTTTTGCTGTCAAAAGGGCTCATCATACCTAAAGCCACCCCCGTCAACGCATGGAGATGGCTTTAGATTTTGCGCTTTTTTCAAAATGTATGCACTTTCCTCTTTCCCGCGCGCGCGGAATTTGGTATAATCAATCATCATGCGCCGAAAAAGCGAAGGGAGGGGAGCTGCATGCCGGAAATCGGATTGATGGGCGGCAGCTTTAACCCCATTCATCGCGGCCACGTCGCGCTCGCCCGCGCCGCGCTGAACAGCGGAAAGGTGGAGCGCGTGCTCTTTCTGCCGACGGGCAACCCGCCGCACAAGCGGGAAGGGCTGGCCGATAAATTCGACCGTCTGCGCATGGTGGAGCTGGCCGTGGCGCATGAGGCGGGGATGGCGGTCTGCCGCGAGGAGATCGACCGCGGCGGCGTGATCTACACCGTCGATACGCTGGCCACGCTGCAAAGCAAAATGCCGGATTGCTCGCTGACCTATCTCATCGGCGCGGACACGCTGCGCGCGCTGGGAACATGGCGGCGGGTGGAAACGGTCATCGAGCGCTGCAAATTTCTGGTGATGATGCGCGAGGGAGAAACGCGGGAGGAGGTCATCCGTCTGGCCGGGCTCTGGGCGAGCCGGGGCGCGCAGATCGACTTTTTGGACGCGCGAAAGATGGATATCTCCTCGACGCAGATTCGAGAATATATACGGAAGAACCTGCCGTTTGAGCGGCTGGTGCCCGAGGCCGTGGCGGATTATATCCGCGCGCGCGGCCTTTACGGGGCAAAATCAGGCATGGAGTTAAATGGATGAAACGCGAAAAAATGGCGTACAGGCTGAAAAAGGAGCTGGACGCGGCGCGCTATGCGCACACGCTCGGCGTAGAGAAGACGGCGCGCGAGATGGCCGAAAAATTCGGCGTGGACGAGGAAAAGGCCGCGCTGGCCGGGCTGCTGCATGACTGCGCCAAGTGCATGCCGCTCAGCCAGATGACGAAGGCGGCGAAGAACGAAAAGCTCGACCCGGTGATGAAGGAATCCAAGGCGCTGATGCATGCGGTCGCCGGGGCGCACGTCGCGCAGGACGTCTACGACGTGCACGACCCGGAGGTGCTCGGCGCGATCCGCTGGCACACGACCGGGCACGCGAACATGACGAAGCTGGAAAAGATCGTCTATCTGGCGGACATGATCGAGCCGAACCGCAAGCCCTATCCGGGGCTGGAGGCGCTCAGAAAGCTCTGCATGACCGATCTGGACGAGGCGATGCACATGGCGCTGCTGATGAGCCTTGACCATGTGCGCGAGCAGGGGAAGCCCCTGCACCCGGACACCATGGCGGCGCTGGCCGAGTATGAGCCGGGGCTGGTGTGACAAGGAAAGGCAAAAAGACAACTTGCGAAAACACGCATTTGTTCATATTTTGAAGGAGGAAAAACAAACATGGATCAGAAAGCGATTGCGCTGGCTGCGGCTAAGGCGCTGGATGCGAAGCGCGGCAAGGATATTGTGGTGCTCAAGGTGGACGAAATGACGGTCATCACCGATTATATGGTGATCGCGACCGGCCGCTCCGTTCCGCAGGTGAAGGCGCTGGCGGAAAACGTGGAGGAGGAGCTGGCGAAGCTCGACCTGTTTGCCCGCCGCCGCGAGGGCGTGAACGAGGGACATTGGTGCATCCTCGATTACGGCGATGTGATGGTGCATATCTTCCACGAGCAGGATCGCGAATATTATCAGCTCGAACGCCTGTGGAGCAATGGCGCCAACGAGGTTGAGGTGGCGCCGGACGGCGCAGGCGCGGCGGAGGCGTAATTCATGCTGAAAAAGAAGGATCTTCTCCTTATCGCGGTCGTGCTGCTGGCGGCGGTCGCGCTGTTTGCCGGCTCGAAGCTGCTGCCCAAGACCGACCTTTCCACCAAGACGGCGGATGTGACGCTTGCGCCGGACGCGATTGAATACCTCGACGAAACGCCCGCGCCGGACGCGACGGATGCGCCGGAGGCGGCGCAGACCCCCGAAGCGACGGCTGAACCGGCCGCGACGGAAGCCCCCGAGACGACGGACGCGCCGCAGAGCGCGAACATGGTCGGCCCGATGATGCCGAAGCAGACCGAGAAGGTGCGCGGCCACGTCGTCATCACCGTGGCGGGGCGGCAGTACGGCGACCCGATCCCGATGGATCGCGACAAGATCATCACCGTCAAGCAGGAAAACGGCGCGATCAACCGGATTCACATCACGCCGGAATACGTCGAGATGGAGTCCTCCACCTGCGAAAATCAGGATTGCATCGGCGAGGGCGAGGTCAACGTGAATACCTATAAGGATCGTATTCTGAGCACCTACATCATCTGCCTGCCCAATCAGGTGACGATTGAAATGGTGCCGGCCGACGAATAAGGCGATAGGAAAGAAGGAAACATCATGCGAAACGGAAGCGCGCAGCGGGTGGCCGTCTCCGGCCTGCTGACGAGCCTGATGCTCGTGCTGGGGCTGATTGAGCGCCAGTTCCCGCTGACGGCGGCCATCCCCGGCATCAAGCTCGGGCTGGCAAACTCGGTGCTGATTTACGCGCTGTATATGCTGGGCGTGAAGCAATCCATCGTGCTGATGCTGCTCAAGGCGATGATGAGCTGGCTGATTTACACCAACATGCAGGCGATGTTTTATTCGCTGGCGGGCGGCGTGCTGTCGCTGCTGGCGATGATCGCGCTGAGCCGCATCAAGGGCGTGAGCGTCATCGGCGTGAGCGCGCTGGGCGCGGTCGGCTTCAACATCGGCCAGATTCTCATGGCGGTGGCGATGCTCCACACGCCGCAGTTGATCGTGACCTACCTGCCGGTGCTGATGGTTTCCGGCGTGGCGACGGGCGTGCTGACCGGCGTGGTGGCGCAGATGGTGATGAAGCACCTGAAGGTCAACGAGAAAAAAGCGTAAAGAAAGGCGCTGTCTCAAAATGGCTAAAGCAGGCCATGAGAGGCAGCGCCTTTTTATCTGCAATCTGACTTGGGGCGGTCAAGCCTGCGCGGAGACATAGGCCAGCCCGAATACGCCGGGGCCGACGTGCGCGCCGATGGTCGGTCCGACGGAAATCGCGTCGTCAATCGTGCAGGCATAGCCTGCCTGCGCGGCCTGCCGCAGGAACGCGATGCAGTTTTCGCGCCCGCCGGTGTAGAGAGGCAGAACCGGATAGCGCGGATCGGCGGGGGTGGCCTTTATCAGCTTAATCAGCGCGTCGCCCGCGCGGTGGCGGCCGATGGCCTTGCCCGCCATGGCGACGCGCCCCTCCGGGCTGAGGGCGACGAGGGGCTTGAGGTTGACCAGCTTGCCCAGATCCGCCGCGGCCTTGGGGATGCGCCCGCCGCGCGCCAGATAGCTCAGCGTATCCAGACAGGCGGCGATGCGGATGCGCGGCACGAGCTGACGGACGGCGTCGGCGATGTCCTGCGCGCTTTCACTGCCCGTGTCGCGCAGGCGGCAGGCCACCAGCAGGCGCTGACCCGCCGTCGCGGCGAGGGAATCCACCAGCGCGATATCCAGTTCCTCAACCATGCCGGCGGCGATCAGCGCACTTTGCACTGTGCCCGAAAGCGCGGAGGAAACCAGAATACACACCACGCTGTCGCCCGCGTCCTTCGCGGCTTCAAACTCGCGCAGAAAGGCGTCCGGCGAGGGCTGGGAGGTCTTCGGGTTTTGACCGGCCTCCATGCGCTGCCAGAAGATCTCCTGCGGCAGATCCACGCCGTCGGTATAGCTGTCCTCGCCGAAGGAGACGGTCATCGGGACGCAGCGAACAGAGAGCGCTTGCAGCTCCGACTGCGAAAAATCGGCGGCGGAGTCGGTGATAATACGAATCATATGCTCAAAAATCCTTTCGTCAATCGATGTTAAACGATGTGCTCCAGCGCGGAAACGGCTTCGTTGATGCCGTCCGTCAGCGCGCGCGCCCGATCCTCGCCCAGCGTGTCGATCAGCTGGCTGAGAATCCCGGCGATGTGCTCGTGCTCGGCCAGATAGGCCGCCCTGCCCGCGTCCGTCAGATGGATGAGCACGACGCGCTTATCTTCCTCGCTGCGCGCGCGGCGGATGAAGCCCTTGCCCTCCAGCGTGGTGAGCAGCTTGTTCATCTGGCTCTTGAGCAGGCGCGTCTGCGCGATCAGTGTCGTGGCGGTGCATACGCGCGCGGTATCCTCCGCACGGAGCAGGATCCCGAGGACATGCGCCTCGTTATACGTCAGGGTGGAAACAAGCCGCTTATTCCAAAGCGTCGAGGTGAGGGAGAGCCAGGCGGCCAGCAGGCGGTCGCCCGTGGTGGGGGTATACGGCATGAAGCAGCCTCCTCATATGGTTCAAAAAGTGAACGACGTGCATCATCATAAACCGACAAAAGGGAATTGTCAAGCGATTTGACGAAAAAAGTTCACAAAATGAACCATAAACCCGCTATTGACAAAGCGCGAAAAAACGGCAATAATAGAAACAAAAGAAACCATCCGTCCGACGGCGGATGAAACGGAGGAACGACAGATGAACGAACAGTGGGCTGCGTATCAGGATTCAAAGGCGTTTGCCGACCGCGTGGCGACGCTTTACGGCGCGGGCGAAGACGTGCTGGCGCTGCAAAAGGCGCGTTACGGCAAGCTGGTGGAGCGGTTTGAGGCGCGTTTCGGCGCGCAAAAGGGCGGGCTGTGCTTCTTCTCCGCGCCGGGGCGCACGGAAATCGGCGGCAACCACACCGACCACAACAACGGCCGCGTGCTGGCGGCGGCGGTCGATCTGGACACGATTGCCTGCGTGAGCGCGACGGAGGATCACACCATCGTCGTGGACAGCGAGGGCTTTGCGCCGATCACGGTGAAGCTGGATAACCTCGATGTTCGCGAAAAGGATTTTGGCACGACGCTGGCGCTGATTCGCGGCACGGCGGGCGTGATGCAGGAGATGGGCTACAAGGTCGGCGGCTTCCGCGCGACGATTTCCAGCTCCGTGCTGCGTGGAAGCGGACTTTCTTCCTCGGCGGCGTTCGAGGTGCTGATCGCGGCGATTCTCGACGGGCTGTACAACGGCTTTATCGTGGATGCGAAGACCCGCGCCGTCATCGCGCAGAGGGTGGAGAACGTCTATTTCGGCAAGCCGTGCGGGCTGATGGATCAGATGGCCTCCTCCGTGGGCGGCATGGTCACCATTGATTTCAAGGAGAAGGACGCGAAGGTGGAAGCCATCGCCTGCGATTTTGCGGCGAAGGGCTATGCGCTCTGCGTGGTCAACACCGGCGGCGACCACGGCGACCTGACCGACGATTACGCGGCGATCCGCAAGGAGATGGAGGCCGTCGCGGCGCACTTCGGCAAGCATGTGCTGCGCGAGGTCGAGCCGGAGGCGGTGGAAAGCCGCATCGGCGAGGTGCGCAGGGCCTGCGGCGACCGCGCCGTGCTGCGCGCGCTGCATTACTATGACGAGAACGCCCGCGTGCTCGAGCAGGCGGCGGCGATTCGCGGCGGCGACCTGCCCGCGTTCTTCGACGCGGTGAACCGCAGCGGCGAGAGCAGCTGGAAGCTGCTGCAAAACGTCTACGCCCGCCCGACGGAGGAGCAGATGGCGATGGGCATTGAGCTGAGCCGCCGTTTCCTGCATGGCGACGGCGCGCAGCGTGTGCACGGCGGCGGCTTTGCCGGCACGATTCAGGCGTATGTGCCGCTCGCCCGTCTGGCCGATTACAAGAAACGGATGGAAGACGCCTTCGGCGCGGGGAGCTGCACCGCGCTGATGGTTCGCCCCGAGGGCGCTGTGATGATGCCGATGGAGGCTGAATAACGCGACGAACGGCCGCTTTTCGAAAGAGAAGCGGCTGTTTTGTTTGCGCCTACTTGAAAAACGGAAGCGGAATATGCTATAATCTACAATCAGCGAGACTGGGAGAATCTGCGCGCCTTTTTTGCGCGCTTTTATTGGAGAGAGACAACGAATGAATAAGCTGAAAAACAACGCATGGTTCCGCAAGGTGGGCATGGCGCTGCTGGATATTGTGCTGATATTGCTTTCCGTATACCTGAGCATGGAACTGCGCTTTGAAATGTATATCCCGACGCGGCACGCGCAGACGATGTTTTCCGCGATGCCGCTGGTGGTTGCGGTATACATGGCCTGCTACGTGTTCGGCGGCATTTATCAGATCATGTGGCGCTACGCGGGCGTTCGCGATGTGGCGAGGCTCTGCCTGCTGAGCGCGATTGCCTGCGGCGTGACGCTGGCGCTGAACCAGTTTCTGGCGCTGGGGCTTTTCCGCGGCGTGCTGATTCTGATTGCGCTGATGGCGACGATTGCCGTCGGCGGCAGCCGGATGATCTGGCGCGTCTGCTCGAAGGATCGCATTTCCGGCAGCCTCGGCGACGCCATGCCGGTGATGATCGTCGGCGCGGGCGAGGCGGGCGCGTATGCCGTCAATGTCTGCAACAAAAACCCGCGCAAGCTGGGCAAGCCGGTCATTCTGGTGGACGACGCGCGCAACAAGCAGGGGCTGAGAATTCAGAACGTGCCGGTTCGCGGCTCGACGAAGGATATCCCCAAGCTCGTCTCCCGTTACGGGATTCGGGAGATCATCGTCGCCATTCCGTCGCTGGGGTCGGGTAAGCGCATGCAGGAAATCCTCGAGCTGTGCAACCAGACGCACTGCCACACGCGCATCCTCTCCGAGCCGACGGACGCGGATCAAAGCTCCGGCGAATCGACCCCGTTCATCCGCGAGCTGAACATCTCCGACTTCCTCTCCCGCGAGGAGGTGGAGCTGGATACCGATTCCATCGCGGGCTACCTTTCCGGCAAAGTCGTCATGGTGACGGGCGGCGGCGGCTCCATCGGTTCGGAAATCTGCCGCCAGATCATGCGGTTTAAGCCGAAGCTGCTGATTATCTTTGAAATTTATGAAAACTGCGCGTATGAGCTGATGTACGATCTGCGCCAGCGCTATGGCAAGGATTGCCCGGTCATCACGCTGATCGGCTCGATTCGCGATAAGCACCGCCTCGACGAGGTCTTTGACCTGTATCACCCGGAGGTCGTCTTCCACGCGGCGGCGCACAAGCACGTGCCGCTGATGGAGCTCAGCCCGGCCGAGGCCATCAAAAACAACGTATTCGGCACGCGCAATCTGCTTGAATCCGCCAGCGCGCACGGCGTGGAGCGCCTCGTGCAGCTCTCTACGGATAAGGCCGTCAACCCGACGAACGTGATGGGCGCGACCAAGCGCATCACCGAAATGCTGATCCAGCGCTACGGCGAAAAGACGAGCATGAAGTGCATGGCCGTTCGCTTCGGCAACGTGCTCGGCAGCCACGGAAGCGTCATCCCGCTGATGGAAAGCCAGATTCGCAAGGGCGGCCCCGTCACCGTCACCCATCCGGATATCACACGGTATTTTATGACCATCCCGGAGGCGGCGCAGTTGGTTCTGCAGGCGGGCGGCATTGCCAGAAGCGGCTCGATCTTCGTGCTGGACATGGGCGAGCCGGTGCGCATCATGGATTTGGCCAAGAAGCTGATTCGCGCCTACGGCTACGAGCCGAACGTCGATATGCCCATCAAGATCATCGGCCTGCGCCCGGGCGAAAAGCTCTACGAGGAGCTGCTGATGGATTCCGAGCGCGACAAGATGACCCGAACCGCGCACAAGAAGATCTTCGTCGCCAACGTGGATAAGATCGACGACGCGCAGTACGACCACATGATGCAGGTGCTGCAGACGGTGGAGGATAAGAACGACGAGCGCGCGGTGGAGGCGATTGCCGAGATCGTGCCGACATATCACCCGGATGAAAAGAACCGCCCGGATAACAAGGCGGAGCTTCTGCAAAAAAACGAAAATCAGGCTGCCGGTTAAGACGTGGGAGCTGTCAAGCTAACAAAAACCGATATTTCAAGAAAAATCAAGTATTCGGGCCCGAAGGTTTCCAAAGGGCGATCGGAAAGCCCTTTGGTGGGGCGATGGGGCAAAGCCCCATATTCCAAAATGCTTAGATATTTGCTTTTTGAAATGTTCGGTTTGAGCTTGACAGCTCTTTTTTATTGCGGACAAGGAACGCTCGAAGAGGGGACTGTCGGGCAAAGCGACTTTGAGGGAGAAAAATTTTTCCGATTGCGTTACATTTTCCGCGCTTCTTGCCGTCTAATAAGGTGAAAGGGGGCAACAAAAGATGGGATTCACTTCGGTACCAAGTGAAATCCGGCTGAAGGAGTGGATCAGCCGTTACAGCGACGATGTGTTGCGCACGTGCTTCGTCCTGCTATCCGATCAATCACTCGCGGAGGACGCCATGCAGGACACGTTCACAAAGGCATGGAAAAACATGAGCCAGTTCGAGGGGCGGGAAAACGCTTCGCCCAAAACGTGGCTGATGCGCATTGCCGTCAATACCTGCAAGGATTACCGCCGCACACAGTGGCTTCGTCACCGAAACCAGACCAGCCCGATCGACGAACTGCCGGAGGCCGTGCTGCCGACGACAAGCGTTTCCCGCGAGCTGTTCCTGACCGTGATGAGCCTGCCGGACAAGTATAAACAGGTGGTGCTTCTGTACCACTACCAGAGCATGACGATGGAGGAGGTGGCCGACGCGCTGCGCGTCAGCCGCCCCGCCGTCAGCAGGAGACTGAAAAAGGCGTATGAACTGCTTCGCGCCGAGCTGGAAGGAGGAGCAGAACATGAATTGGGATAAAGACATCCAAAACAGTCTGGACGCTCATCTCTCCGGTCTGCACGTTTCGGAGCGGCAGCAGACGCAGATGTTTCACCGCATCGTGAGAGGAGAGCAACCGATTATGAAGAAAAAGATTTCCGCCGCGCTGGTTTTTGCGATCGTGATGATGATTGCGATGGGCAGCATGGCCTTGGCGGCCGGGCTGGGGCTGTTCGGGCATTTCAGGCAGACGCAGGAGAACAACAACGGCGCACGGCTGGAAAAGCTGGAGACGCTGGCTGACACATACGAAACGACGAAGGCCGCCGCCATGCCGACCCCGGCCGTCCCCGTGACGGGCGACACCATGTACGACAAGCTGCTGTTGGAGCAATACAGCCACACGTTTGAGCTGACACTCGATCAGGCGTACTGCGACGGGCACAAGCTGTATTATTCCTACACGCTCAAGCGCAGCGCGCCGATGGCGGCGACCTATGGCGAGGGCGAACCGACGGGCGATTTCAATTACACATGGGTGGAGGAAGGCAAGACCGCGAACGACTGCATGATGCTCGAGGGCGAGGAAAAGGCGTGGTTTGAGGATCACAAGGTCGCCTACAAACTCTTTAACGGCTTCGGCCTCGGCGACGGCGCGAGAACGCCGGACGGGCACGATCTGATGATTCTGGACAGCGCGGACGAGCAGGTGGACGCATGCACCAAGCGCGGCTTCCAGGAGGTCGAAATTCCGGAGGATGTGACCGTGGGCGACACGCTCGACTTCGTGCTGTCCATCAACGAATACGGCGGCGTGTATTATCAGACCGAAAAGGACTTCAGGCGCGCGTCGGCGAGTATTCCGGAGGATCGCGGATTCATCCGCGTGCCGTTCGCCGTCAAGGTGGATAAGAAGGCCGAGATCCGCGCGGGCAGCGTGACGACCGACGCCTATTCCGCGCAGGCGACGCTGTTCGTCTCCGACGTGGATGTTTCCGGTCAGGTCTATTTTGATAACGCCGAGTTTGTGGAAGCCTATAAGGAATATGACAGCAAGATGCTGAAGGGCGAAGACGCGCAGATGCCGGATATCATCAACGCTTACGAACTGATTGCGGACGGACAGACCGTCGAGCCGATTGACGGCGGATGGGGCGTGGACGCCAAGACAGGCAAATTCCATGTTGAACTGCGCTATGACCTGCCGAGCGGCACCGAATCCCTGTCCCTGCGCCCGATCTATTATGACAGCGGCGCGGGCACGGAGGAAGAAGAAATCTGGCTGAATTGATGCGGAGGAAAACGCGATGAAAAGGGTGATGGCCGGGTTGGCTTTCGCGCTGACGCTGATACGGATGCTGACGGCGGCGGCCTCCGCGCAGGAATATCAAACCGTTTCGCAGCTCCGCAAAAGCGTTCCGGCGCGCTGGACGACGACTATTGAAACCAAGTGGCGCGACGTCGCCATCGACGCGGAGATCGTCACGCCGGACGTGGAGGCAATCCCCGTGGTGAAGGTCGGTTACGACCTTCACCCGTCTCCGCTCACGCCGGAGGAAAGCGGCTGGACGATTGTTGACGATTCCTACCAAACGACAGGCATGCTGATTTATCAGGATGACGATTTGGGCAAACCGCCGCGAAAAATAGATGGGCGGAAGGTTGGCGGCATGGCCGTGCCCAAGGGCGCGTGGTATGATACCTGCGAACCAGACAGGGCGTATATTCCGATGTGCGATGTGACATATTCGGAAATGATCGACATGGTTTCAGCGGAATTGGAACGATTTGGTTATCCTGTTGAAGACTTCGATTTAGAAACGCCCGCGGAACTCAGGCTCTTTCAATGGTGCTTTGCAGGCACAAGAGAAGACGCTGCTCCGGGTTATTTCGATATCAGTTTCTATCCCAAGGTCAAGGGCGTGACGGTTTACGGGCATATTCTCGACGCGGTGCATGACACGCGCGGCGAACGCCGACGCAAGGACGGCTTCTGGGAGAAGATGAGAAGTCACGTATGCTATGACGGAATACGCGGCGGGCTGTCGGATTTGTGCTTCCGGCATCCGATTCCGGTTGAAACCGTGGCGGAGGATGTGCCGCTCTGCGCCTTCGATGAAATTCAGAAATCGCTTGAGCAGGAAATCAAGAAAGGCCGGGTTCGCAAAATCTATGAAATCAGTTTGGGCTATATTTTTTACTGCGAACCGGGCGTATATGTTCCCGATTCGGGCGAATACGATTACGCCGACATCTTTTACGACGTTAAGCCGATGTGGCGGGTCAACTGCCTGAAAGCCTCCGGCGCGCAAAAGGAGCTGGAAGAAGCCTATTCGGATGGAACGGTTACGGATGACGAACGGAACACGGTTGCCTACACGCAGTTCCTCGTGGATGCGCAGACAGGCGAAATCATCGGGCAGAGCGACGCGGCAGATCGCTCGATGTTTCCGGGCTTCTTGTCGTGGGACGACGTGAACAGGTAAAAAAAGCAAGGGCTGTCAAGCCAATAAAACCAATATTTCAAGAGTAAAACCAAGTATTTGCGCCCGAAGGTTTCCAAAGAGGTTTTCGGCTGTTGCCGCCAGTGGCGGAAACAAACGGCAGAAAACGGAAAGCCCTTTGGTGGGGCGATGGGGCAAAGCCCCGTATCCAAAAATGCTCAGATATTTGTTTCTTGAAATGTTCGGTTTAAGCTTGACAGCTCCTTTGTGCTCAGAAAAAGAAAATTGGAAAAATCGGGAAGAAAAGCGCGGAGAGGTTCGTTATAAAAGAGAAGGAGCGACAAAAAAAGACCGCCTGACGGCGGCCGTATATGTTGACTTACAGCGAGGAGAGGATGCGAACGACGCTTTCCAGCGAATCGTGCAGCTCGCGGAACTCGGAGAGGGAAAGATCCTCCGCCTGCGTCTGAATCTGGCGGGAGATGGTCGCGCGGATGGAAGCGAGCTTTTCCATGCCGGCGGGCAGGAGCACGATGTTCACGACGCGGCGGTCGTTTTCGTCGTGCTGACGATCGACGTAGCCCGCCTCGAACAGGCGATCCACCAGCGGGGTGATGTTCGGCTTGGCGATGCCGAGACGGCGGGAAATTTCGGAAACGGACATCATGCCCACATCCTGAAGCATGGCGAGCACCTGCACATGGGAGAGGGGCGTACCGTGCTCCTTCTGAACGATATCCATGTGAAGCAGGCGCTTTTTAATCAGCGGCAGGGCGTAGAACATGTTTTGTGCGACAGAATCAATCATTTCGGGGTCGAGCGTGCGTTTCTTGGTCATAAAGGGATCGCTCCTGATCTAGTATTTTTTTCCGTACATAGCACACGGCAATAAAATGCAAACGATGTATATTCTAACTGTTTTATGCTGATTTCGCAAGGGAAAAATCTAATGTAATCACAATATTTCTGGATTTCGGCAAATGGTTATAAAAAAGATGTTTCATTTCGTGTAATTCTGAATGCAGAACGAACGCGGGGCGGCAGAAAAACGCGCGCAAAGCGGTGAGAAGTTTTGCCGTCGCTTTACAGAACGGTGAAAATCGGGTACAATGGATGCAACATGATTCCTTCGGTTTCATTTTGGAGGACAGCAGATATGCAGGCACTTACACTTCTTCAAAAATTCTTCTCGGTGGATATGGTCATCTATGCGGCGATTGTGCTTGTCGCGGCGACGGCGCTGGTGCGCTGCACCATGCCGCTCTCCCGCGTGGCGGCCAGACTGCGCCGCGCGGCGCGAACCATCGTCACCGAAAGCAAGCAGAACAAAGAGAAAAAATCGTGGAACGACATGCATTTCCTCGGCGATTCTCTTTCCGCGACGTGGGCGGATTTTTTGCAGAACGCCGAAATGCGCGACGCGCACGGCGAGACCTGCGACGTGACGCAGTACATCAATGAAGACACGGTGATTTACGCGCTGGGGCGGACGGGCTTTGCCGGCCTCGCGCCGGGCGTGATGACCTCGCTGGGCATCCTCGGCACGTTCCTGGGGCTGGTGATGGGTCTTTCCGGCCTGAGCCTGACGGGGGCGGATACCGAGGTCGTGCTGACGGCGATGGATCAGTTGATTCGCGGCATGAGCACGGCGTTCCTGACCTCGATCGTCGGCGTGTGCGGCTCGCTGCTGTTCAACCTGCTCAACAACCGCGCGACGGATAAATGCCAGAAGGCGATTGACCGCTTCTGCGAGGTATTCAGCCTGTACGCCATGCCCAAGCCGGTTTCGGAGGACACGGCCATGCTCGCGCTTCAGCAGGAGCAGACAGCCTACATCCGCCAGGCGGTGGAGGATATGAGCCAGAAGATGGCCGTGCAGATGGAGCAGAGCATCATGCGCGCCATGCTGCCGGTGCAGCGCTCGATGGATAACTTCATCCTCGCGGCGACGCAGGCGCAGGTGGAGGGCGTGGATCGCATCGCGCAGGTGTTCGTCCAGCGGATGAACGTGGCGCTGGGCAACGAGTTTGACCACCTGCGGCAGGTGCTCGCCGAGACGGGCGTGGAGCAGCAGAAGACCCAGCAGGAGCTGCGCGCCGCGACGGAGGCCATCGGCCAGATGACGCAGGACGTGGTGAACATGCACCAGCTTTCGCAGGGCGTGCTCGAGCATTTCCGCGCCTATGTGGCGGATATGGACGCATCCCGCGCGCAGGTGGACGATACCAACCGCAAGACCATCGAGCTGCTGGAGGCGATGGGCAAGACCAGCGGCCAGCAGGCGCTCTATCTGGCCAAATTGCAGGAGTATCAGGCGGCGCTCACCGCGGCCTCCCAGCAGTACACGGCGTGGACGGATCGCTTCCTCGCCAGCGCGCAGGAGCAGACGCGCATCACCGGCAAGGAGATGGATCGCGTCGTCGGCGAGATGCACGAGGGCAGCCGGACGCTCTCCGGCGCTTACGAGCAGTTCACCAAGCAGACGCAGGAGAATCTGGCGCGCACGACCGCGCTGTTTGACGAGAGCATCTCTTCCTCCATCCATCAGCTCAACGAGACGCTGGATTCCATGCGCGATATGACGCGCGGCATGCCGCAGCTCCTCAGCCAGAGCCGCGACCGCTACGCCGAGCAGGTGGATCAGTTCGTGACGGCGCTGGTGCGGCTGCAAAAGGCGATGGACAAGCTCAGCCAGACGATGGACGGAAAGGAGTAAGCCATGCGGCCGGGAAAAAAGACGCGCCCGCGCGGCGGCGACAACAGCTACTGGACGTCGTATTCGGATATGATGGCGGGCATGCTGTTCGTCTTTGCGCTGATTCTGTTCGCGGCGGTGTATCAGCTGGTGGATTTGCAGCAGAAAAAGACGATTGAGCTGCAAACCAAGGAGGCGCAGCTTTCCACCCAGCAGAGCCTGCTGATCGATCAGGAGGCCGAGCTGAAGGACAAGGAGGAGCTGCTGGCCGCGACGACGCTCGCCTTGCAGCAGCAGCAGGAGGAGCTGGATCAAAACCGAACGGCGCTGACCAGCGCGCAGGACAGCTTGGCCTTGCAGCAGAGCAAGATCGAGGAACAGGCGGCGCTGCTGGCCGCCCAACAGGCGCAGATTGACAAGCTGGTTGGCCTGAGAAGCCAGATCATCGAGGATCTGCGCGACAACCTGAGCGACGTCGGCCAGCGCGTGACCGTCGATCGCAAGACCGGTGCGGTGACGTTTGAAAGCTCCGTCCTCTTTGACACGGGCAGGAACGAGATCAAGGAGGCGGGCAAGGCCGCGCTCAATTCCTGCATCCCGGTGTATATCCACACGCTGCTCAGCGAGGAATATCGGGACTATGTGGGTGAAATCATCGTCGAGGGACATACTGATACCACGGGTCAATACCTCAACAATCTGGCGCTTTCGCAGCAGCGCGCGCTCGCCGTGGCGACCTACTGCCTGAGCGACGAGATGGTTGGCCTGAGCTATACGGACAAGGAGACGTTCAAATCCATTATGACGGCGAACGGCCGCGCGGACGCGGACCCGGTCTACAACGCGGACGGCACGGTGAACTTGGACGCCTCGCGCCGCGTGGTGATCAAGTTCCGCATGAAGGATTCCGATATGATCGACCAGATGAGCGCGATTCTGGAGGGAAGCGCGCAGGGGGATTGACGTGGGCAGATGCATGAAAATTCTGGCGATTCTCGCGCTGGTGGCGACGATTGCCGGGGCGGGCGCGGTGCTTTACGGCGTCAACACGCTCAGGCCGCAGGTTGTGCAGACGACGGCAAGCGAGACGCGCGCGCAGGACGCGGCGGACACGTTCGCCGCGCTCGTCAGCCAGCTTGAAAACAACACGTTCGGCGGGAAAATCTTCGGCGGGACGGGCGACCTGCGCGCGGAGGAATGTGCGTTTGTGACCTACACCGTCCGGCTGAAAAACAGGGGCTTTTTCCCGGCGGAGTGGATTTCGATGGAGCTGCTCGAACCGGCGGACGGCGACGTGCTGGCCCTGCCGGACGACAGCCGACACGCGCTCCCGGCAGGAAGCATGGGCGATATGCAGCTGACGGTGCTCCGGCGAACCGGGGCGCAGACTGGCGCGGCGAGAATGTTGCGCGTGACCTGCTATGTCTTCGGGCGGAAGATCGTCTTTGACGTGGCGGCGGCCGACGCATAAATAAAAAAGCAGGCGAAATCTGGTCAATTCTGCGCTTGAAAGCGCCGCAAAAATTCGTATATAATAGGGATACGCTTTCCGAGAAGGTCAGCGTATTTCTTTTATCGTGCAATCGTTGAGCCAAAGGCGCTTGAAGCGGCGACGGAAACGGGAGTAGCTTATGACAGAGAAGCAACTGGAAAAGAAGATTCTGGACGGCGGGCGGACGCTGCTGTTTTCAAATGAGGATTTGAAGCGGCTGATTATTCCGCTGGTCATCGATCAGGTGCTCGTGCGAACGGTCGGCATGGCTGACACGATGATGATCTCCTCCGTGGGCGAGGCGGCGATTTCCGGCGTGTCGCTGGTGGACATGATTAACATGCTCATCAACGCGGTCTTCGCGGCGGTTGCGACCGGCGGCGCGGTGATCGCGTCGCAATACCTCGGCCACCGCGACCGGAAGAAGGCCTGCGAAGCATCCAGCCAGCTGATGGTGGTCACGGCGGTCTGCGCGCTGCTGTTCACGGTGCTGTCGCTCGCGGCGAGAAAGCCGCTGCTTTCGCTGCTCTTCGGCCAAATCGACGCGGACGTGATGGACGCCGCGCTGACCTATCTGACGGTGTCCGCGCTGAGCTTCCCGTTCCTCGCGTCGTTCAACTCCAGCTCGGCGCTGTTCCGCGCGATGAACGATTCGCGAACGCCGACGGTGGTTTCCCTCGGCATGAACGTGATGAACCTCATCGGCAATTCCATCCTCATCTTCGGCATGAAGTGGGGCGTCGCGGGCGCGGCGATTTCCACGCTGCTTTCCCGCGTGATGGCGGCGGCGGTGATGTTCGCGCTGAGCCTCAACCGGGAGCGGCAGCTGTATGTGCGCCCCGACCAGATGACGCGCTTCCAGCCGACGCTGATCGGCCAGATTCTCTATATCGGCATCCCGAGCGGCATTGAAAACGGCATATTTGAGCTGGGGCGCATCGTCGTCGTCAGCATGATTTCGACCTTCGGCACGGTGCAGATTGCCGCCAACGCCGTGGCGAACAACCTGGACGGGCTGGGCGTGCTGGCGGGCGCGGCGATGAACCTTGCGATTCTGACCGTCGTTGGGCGCTGCGTCGGCGCGCACGATAACGATCAGGTGCGCTATTACACGCGCAAGCTGCTCAAAATCGAATACGCCATGATGGTTGTGGTGAACGTCGTGCTGCTGGCCGCGCTGCCGCTGATTTTGAACCTGTACACGCTTTCGCCCGCGTCCCGTGCGCTGGCGACGCAGCTGATCTTCATCCACGACGGCTTCGCCATGCTGCTCTGGCCGCTGGCGCTCTCCATGCCCAACGCGCTGCGCGCCGCCAACGACGTGAAATTCACCATGGTGCTTTCCATCGGGTCGATGGTCTGTTTCCGCATTGCGCTGAGCTATGTCGTCGGCGTGAGGATGGGCTACGGCGCGCTGGGCGTTTGGTTCGCGATGCTGGTGGACTGGGTGGTTCGCGCGGCGGTCTATACGTGGCGCTTTGAAAAGGGCAAGTGGGAAAGCATGGCCAGAATTTAACGCGAGATTGACAGAAAATAGGAATTCTTGTATAATCAATCCAGTGAATATGCGGGAGGGAATACATTGCTGGAGCAAATTAGGGCGATGCTGCTGGAGGAATACAGCGTCAGCCAATGGGTGCTGCTGTTCTTTCTATACAGCTTCTGCGGCTGGTGCTGGGAGGTCTTTTTGTATCTGGTGAAGGAGCGCCGGTTCGTCAACCGGGGCTTTCTGTTCGGGCCGATTCTGCCGATCTACGGCTTTGGCGCGGTCGGTATTCTGCTGACCTGCGTGCCGGTGGAGGGGAACATAGCGCTGGTGGCGCTGGTGGGCACGATCGCCGCCTCGCTGCTGGAATATGTGACCGGCTTCCTGATGGAAGCGATCTTCCATGTGCGCTATTGGGATTATTCCGAGCGGCCGCTGAATGTGAACGGCTATATCTGCGCGCTGTCCGCGGCGACGTGGGCGGTGTTCTCCGTGTTCATCGTCAGCGTGGTCAATCCGTTCGTCAAGAACTATATCTATATGATTCCGCTGACGATGGCCGATGCCGCGGCCGCGATTTTCACGGGCTTTGCCGTGGTGGATACCGGCTTTGCCGTTCGCCGCGCCCTCGATCTGCGCGCGCTGCTGGAATCCATGGAGCGCTATGCCAGGGAGCTGCAAGCCCTGCACGGCGGGCTGGATTCCATCAACGAGCGCGTCAGCGGCATGATCCGCGACTTTGCCGCCCATGTGGACAGCAGGCAGGAGGAGCTGGCGGCCAGCGCCAGACGTGTCACCGCCGCCCGCGACCGCGTGCGCGAGATGATGGATCAGAAGCGTTTGAGCCTTGAAGACGGCGCGAAGGAGCGCTTTGCCAACCTTGAGCGCGTCCTCAACGAAGCGGCCAGCTATCTGCCGGACGTCAGCGCGCTCCGCGCGGAGGTTGAGGCGGCCAGAGCGAAGTACGACCGCCAGAGCGAGGAACTGCGCAGGAACCGCGAGCGCCGTCTGCTGCGCGCCGAGCACGCGCTGCGCAACAACCCGACCGCCGCATCCCGGCGGCACAGGGGGCCGTTTGAACAGCTCAAGCGGATTCAGCGGCGCGACGAAGAAGAGAAAAAGGCATAATCAGGCACACGCCTTCCCGATGGGCATAATGTGGAATCGTGAGGAATTTCCCTCACGAGACTGCCCCAAGGAGGCGTGTGTTTTATGTCGTTTTACAGCTATAAGAACAGCGGATCGACGCACTGTCCCTGCAATTTGAGCGGCAACGAGGTGTTCAGCGGGCTGAACGAGAAGATCTGTATTCAGGTTCAGCGGGTCTACGACAGCTGCCTGATGCAGGAGCAGCTCAAGGAACAGAAGGTCACGCTGCTCAGTTACGGCCTCGTGCCCTGCTGCAACGGATCGTGCGGCGAGCAGCAGGAAAACGCGAACACCCAGCCGACGATGCCGATCACCTTTGAGAGCTGCCGCTCGACCTCGACGGAGGGCGTGATCCGCAACCTGTCCGTGGAGCGCCTGTGCGACAGGCCGTGCTTTGGCCGGGTGCGCTGTCAGATCGACGTGCCCATCGACATCCTGTTTACAGACGCGGCCTGCCGGGAATACATCGGCCGGGGCATGGTGACGGTGGATCGCGACGTGCTGCTCTCGATTCCGGATGAATCCATCGTGCCGTACAACATCGAGTCGATGGTTTCCGCCATCTGCGTCTCGGGTACATATCTGCGCAACAACGTGTTTGAGCTGGAAATCTGCGTGACCGTGGTGCTCAAGGTGCTGGCGAAGGTCGAGGTGCTCGTGCCGAGCTACGGCTACTGCGAGGTGCCGCCGTGCGAGGAGTTTGCGGATTCGGTGTGCGATGAATTCTTCAGCCTGCCGCTTTTCCCGCAGGCGGTCTGCGACGAGGACGCGCTGCGGGCGCGGAATGTGAGCTGCACCTGCGGCAATTATGCCAGCTCCACGGGGCTGGGCTGCGCGACGACCGCGGCGGGCATGGGCTGCGCGGGAACGTGCGGCTGCAAATGCTAGGCGGCGTGGAATTTAACCCAAAGGACGGCGCTTCCGGGGCGGGAGCGCCGTCTCTTGTCATGCCGGTTTGCGCCGCTTCATACACTGTAAGGACATCGGCGGCGAGGAGGGGCGCGGTATGCGGAGACGAAGATGGGGGAGACGGGCGGCGGGATGGGCGCTTGCGCTGCTGGCGGCCGGCGCTGCGGGCTGGGTCGGGCTTGAGCGCCTGCGGCCGCCGCTGCTGATCCGCGTGACGGCGCAGGAGCAGCGCGACGCCCTCAAAAAGGCCGCGGACAGCGGGATGATGACCACCAACAATGGGAAGAAGCGCAAGTACAAGGTGCGCACCACGGGCATCCGGCACGGCTGGGGCGCGAATGCCTTCTTC
>ERZ839823.1359-NODE-1359-length-25172-cov-4.739698_pt1 | contig 25172 bp, 18 predicted proteins | sample MGYA00519862_ERZ839823 | MGnify/ENA primary metagenome ERZ839823 (study PRJEB31850, sample SAMEA3708853) | human gut metagenome | biome: human gut; feature: human-associated habitat; material: faeces | place: China | collected 2014 ...
CCATCCAGGCCGGAAGTCAAGAGGCTCTGAGACGGGAAATCATCAGATTTCCTGTCGAATAGCCTCGGTTCCTCAATCCACCGCCTCCCACACGTCATCATCCGCCCGCCGATGCCACCGCGCCCGTCTGTGCGGCAGGTGCCACGGCGCCGGAGCCAGATCCGTCCCTCCCCCCACACACAAATAGAGCAGCCGACCCCTCATCGGCTGCTCCACACATCATCCTTTGACGGCTCCTGAAAGCCCATCTGTATAATATCTCTGCATTACAACAAACAAAATCGCAATCGGCACCGAAATGCAAACCGCTCCCGCCGCAAAGCAAGTATACCAGCTGTCGATATACTCCTTCTCCAGCATCTTCCACAGACCCAGTGCAACCGTATAATACTTTGCATTCGCTCTGCAGATAACTTTTGCGAAAATAAAGTCCAGCCACGGTCCCAGAAATGCACTCAAAGTCGTGTACACAATAATCGGCTTACTCAGTGGAATTGTCACCTTCGTAAATACCTGGAATCTCGTTGCTCCATCCAGATAAGCTGCCTCATCCAGTGCCTTCGGAACCGTATCGAAAAATCCCTTTGCAAGCAGGAATCCCGCTCCGGAACCGCCCGAGTACACCAGAATCAATGCCACACGGATCATTGATCCCTCCGAAAGACCAACTGCCTTTAAGATATAGTAGACAGCAACCATCGACATAAATGCCGGGAACAGACCTAAGATCATCGCGATGTTCATGTAAGTCTTACGGATTTTAAAACGCATTCTCGACATACAGTAAGAAACCGAAAGCACGAATACCGTAGAGATCAGACAGCTGAACACAGCAATGATAAACGTATTCTTAAACATCTGCGGAAAGTCCAAAACCTGCGTATCCGTAAACAGACGCACATAATTATGAAGCGTATATCCCTTTGGGAAAAAGCTGGTAACATAAGATCCCTTCTGTGTACTGAAGCTTAAGAGTGCAATCCACAGAACCGGAATCACCCACACAATCGCAAGCAGTGCCAGAACCACATGTACAATCACATCGGAAATCATTCCACGCGCTTTCATGGAGTGTGTTTTTTTCTCTTTGTTATTCATTATTGGAATCCCTCCTCGTTCTTGTAAGAACCAGTATTCCGGTACGTGATCAGTGAAACCACAGCCAGAATGACAAAGGTAAGAATACCGACAACCGCACCAACGTTAAAGTACTGTAAGTCAACCGTCAGCTTGTACAGCCAGGTAACCAGAAGGTCCGTCTTTCCGGCGGTTGCTCCGACCGGAACCGGCGCTCCTGCAGTCAGCAGATAAATAACGTTGAAGTTGTTGATATTACCCGTAAACGTCGTAATCAGATACGGAGTCGTGACAAACAGCATATACGGCAGCGTAATCTTAAAGAAAATTGTCACAGGACCTGCGCCATCAACACGGGCTGCCTCGTAAAGCTCACCCGGAATGTTCTGTAAGATACCGGTAACCTGCATCATGGTAAACGGAATACCAACCCAGAGGTTGATGATAACAACCGTTGCTCTCGCCCAGGTCGCATTTGTCAGGAACGGAAGCGGACTGCTGATCAGACCGGCCTGAACCAAGAGGTTGTTGATCAGGCCGTTGTCCTTTAACATCGTACGCATCAGAAGAAGAGAAACGAACTGCGGAATTGCAGCGGAGAGCATAAAACAGAATCTCCAGAACCCCTTGATGCGGGTTGTTTTACGATTGATGACAATCGCAAGAATCATACCAAGAATATAGTTCAGGAAGGTAGCGAGCACAGCCCAGATCAGGGTCCATCCAAGAACAGACCAGAATGTCTTGCCGATCGAGTTGCCCATGCCAAGAACCGTACTGAAATTTTTCAGTCCAACCCAGTGGAAAATCGTCAGATGGTCGCCGACTTTACTGTAGCTGGTGAAAGCCATACAGATCATAAAGACCAGTGGAAGGATTGTGAAAATCACAATACCGAGAATCGGAAGTGTCAGCAGGGTCCAGTGCAGTCTCTTGTCAACGAGTGCTTCCAGATCCTCTTTGATGGTGTTGATATGTTTCCCTTCCTTTGCACGACACTCTACCTCATAAGCGCTCTTCATATTGACACGCCAGATCATAAAGAAGAGAACCGTAATAAAAATCGTTGCTACTCCGTAGAGCAGGAACAGAATTGTCATATCGCCGCCGGTATATTCATAAATACCCTTGGCCTCGTTCCACACCTCTTCCTGCGCACGGCCGCCCAGGGTGATGAGATGATAGAGATTGTTGATACCGCCTTCGATCATAAACAGGAGATACGCAATTTCTACTGCCAGAAATAAAATACCCTTTACGATCTGTTTGTGAGCCAGATTTCCCAGTCCCATGACAAACATGGAAAGTTTCGTGACCGCATCGCCCTTTGTGATGGCTTTTGTCACCGGATAGGGAGTCTCAAACTCTTTGGCGCGTTTTTTCAATGATGCCATAATCTATCCTTTCCGAAAGACAGGCATTGTCAATCCTGGTGTCTGACAATGCCTGTGGTTTCAATCCTGTTGATTTCCGAACACTTCAGTGCCTGTCTTGCTTACTCGACTGCAGAAGTATTCATGCTTGTGTTCAGTTTCTCTGTCATTTCTGCAGCGTTATCATGGGTAACTTCACCGTTGACCAGAGATTTACCAAAATTCTCTGCCGGAGTCCAGTAGTTGCTCATATTCTTAACGAACGGCTGGATGATAGAAGTATTGTTGAAGGTATCGTTCTGAGCAGTTACCAGTGCATCGTCTGTGATCTGGGAAAGCAGCTCTTCGTTACACGGAACTACGTTTCTCAGTTCATAGTGTGCTTTCTGAGCATCTGCGCTTCCGAGATATCTTGCAAGAGCAACTGCAACCTGCGGATATTCACAGTTCGGATTCACACCGATTGCTTTAGAACCGGAGAAGGATTTCATCTGTTTCTCCTCACCGTTGATGGTGATAGTAGGAAGCTGTACAACACCGTAGTTGTCGCCGAGTGCCTCTTTGACTGCGGACGCATCCCAGGAACCGGAGAACATTGCTTTTACAGAACCGTCACGCAGACCGGAAAGACCGGATCCGTCTGCATCAGATACGAAGTTCGGATTGTTTACCAGGTCAACCAGGTAATCGGTCACTGCTTTTGCTTTGTCGCCTTCGAAGTCAACGCCTGCTGCCTCGTCTGTTCCGTCCTCACCGAACAGAGTACATCCGTTTGCTACGTAGAAGGAAGCAATGTACCAGGAGTTTGTAATCGGGAAGGAAATCTTGTCTTTTGCGATCATGGTATCCAGGTTTTTCACTTCATCCTCAGTGAATGCAGATTTATCATAGTACATAAACCAGGTGTTTGTGGTGAATGGTACACCATAGATATCGCCGTCAACGGATACGGAATCTACAATTGCCTGAGAGTTGTTCTCTTTTACCTCCTCAACTGTCTGTCCGCCGAGTTTTGAAATTCCGTTTGCAGCGATCAGGGATGTCAGGTTGTCGTTTGCAAACATGTAAACATCTGCTGCTCCTTCAACGTCCTGTGTTACGGTATCTTTTGCATCGCTCTCTGCGCATACACCGTAATCAAAGGTAATGTGCCAGGATGGATGCTCCTCTGCAAACTGATTGCACATGGTCTGCAGCCACTCACCGCTGTCGCTTGCCTGATCCTCTGATGGAGACCATACGGTAAGGGTTGTGGTAATTTCCTCTTCCTCTGCTGCGTTGGAAGCAGATGCGCTTGTGCTTCCTGCCTCGGATGTGCTCTTGGAATCGTTTCCGGAAGCGGCATTTGAAGAACCGCTGTCGCTGTTTCCGCATCCTGCCAGCATGCCAACTGCAAGTGCTGCGGTCATCATAATAGATACTACTTTCTTTTTCATATTGAAAATCCTCCTTATATGATTTTTCTTTCTGGAACGTCTGCTGTCATATCGCATTTGCTGCTTGGTATCTCTCGTTCTTGTTGATTTTATTATAGCAGTTGGCGGATTTTTCTGAAATATCAAGAATCTATGATCTATGTTGGATTTCTACGTTACATTTCTACACCGGAGCGTATCCGAAAAATCATTTCCGCAATCTGCAGAATTCTTTTCCGCAACAAAAAAAGAGGCCGCGCACCGTTTTTCCGGTGCGTCCTGCCTCCTCTTCTGTTTTTTATTCCGCCTTCTGCTCGGCTTTTTCTTCTGTCTTCTGATCTTCCTGTGAACTCAGGTTTTTCCTTTCCTGAATCATCTCCTGAATGATTTCATCTCCGCCTTCCTCCTGCCACTCTTTTACAAAATCATCAAAAGAAGAAAGCTCAGACTCGCCCCGGATAATTTTTAAAAAGGTCTCCGATTCCAGTTCTTTTAAGGTGTAACGATATGCTTCTGTGGTCTTCGTCCGGGTCGGATAAATCGTGTTCACTCTTTGAATCTTTTCGTCGCTTAAAAGCGAGCAGGCTGTGATACGGGATAAATACGCGCTCCACTCTTCCGCACTCGCTGTTTTCGGGTTCTCCAGATAGGCGCGGCATACCTTTTCGAACGATCTTTCCAGAATCTCCAGCTCATCCTCCGATTTCTCCCCGTTCAGTGCCGCCTGCAGATTTTCGTAACAGATCGTCAGTGCATGATTGTAGTCGAGATTGATTGCTAAGGGGCGTGCTGTCGGATCGATATTTCCCGTATAATATTGCTGAAATTCTCCCCTTGGATCATCGTAGGAATAACGCATATAATCAAACATCACCGACAGAATCTTCGGCACAAGCTCCGGATATTCATACCCTTTTCGCACTACCACATAATTTCCGGTCAGCTTTTCGTTGCAGTACCGCACACTTCCATCCTTCCCAGTCCGGATCAGAAACGGCTGCCAGTCGGCCTCCGGATCCGTCTCATGACAGCGCCAGAGCGGATTGTTCGGTGCCCACCACGGTGCGAAGAAAATGCCGCAGCATCCCTGGGCAATGAGATCGGCAATGTCATCCGGTGTGCGGATCAAAAAGTCCCGGTCAAGGACGCCCTCCTGGTACCAGTCAGCCAGCATGCCAAGTGCATCTTTTACATTGGGCTGAACGGAACCATAAACCGGCATTCCTTCCGCATCCGCCAGCCATCTTCCCGGATATGCATCAAATGAGGCAAAAATAAGATTCATGCCGTATTCCGAGGAAATACCCGTGCCGCCGTACAGAGTTGTGCTGACTGCAAGGCCAATGTTACCCTTCTCCTGGTTTGCCGGATTCTCCTCTGCAAACGTCAATGCAATATGTTTCACATCATCGATCGTTTCCGGTGCGGAAAGTCCCAGTTTTTCCATCCAGTCCTTCCGCACCCAGAGAAGATTCGGACCGTCTGAAATGTTGGTTTCCGGGAATGCCATCAGCTTTCCGTCAAAGGTACAGCTCTGCAGAATCTCCTCACCGTAGCTTGCATAAATATCCTTGATACGGTCGCTGGCACAGTTTGCATAAACCTCCGTAAGATCGGCGAGTTGATCATTTTTCTGCATGGCATTCATCGTTTTCTGGTCTACAACCATGATATCGGCAATGTTTCCTGTTGCAATCATGGTAGAAATGCCGACGTTATAGGTATCTCCATTGTTTTCATAAACATCCTCGTTCTGTGCATTAATGATTTCGCGGATCAGGCGTGTATAGGCATTGTCCTCATAGGTTTCTCCCTCCGGGAGATTGGAATTATTCACGCCCGTCATTTTTGCCAGCGTGTACGTGATAGTCTCCGGGTAACGTCCGTACGGCGTTGTTTTCGCTTCCATAACAGCCGCAGCCTCGTTCCCGGCAGCATCGGAAACAGAATCATTTCCTGCTGCGCCACTTTCTCCACAGCTGCTCAGCGCCATTCCCGCTGCCAGCAGTACAGCAAGGCCTGCCGCAAGTTTTTTTTGCATCATGCCTGTACCTCCCTTTCCACGCCCGGAATCCGCACCGTCACTTTCGTTCCCTTTCCCGGCTCACTCTCAATCGAAAGACCATACGCTTCTCCGTATTCGAGCTGAATCCTGGAATTGACATTCCGCACACCGTAGCCGCTGCTCTTCTCCGTCAGAATGGTCTGTGCTTTTTCCTGTTCCATGCCAACGCCATTATCCGCCACGGAAAGCACCACACAGTCTCCGTCGCGCCGTCCGCTGATTGTGATCACGCCTGGCTCACTGCCGCGCCGCCGGTCAATTCCATGCGCAATCGCATTTTCGGCAAGCGGCTGCAGAATCAGGTTCAGTGTACGGTAATCCAGAATATCCTCCGCCACATCCATTTTGACCGTAAAGCTGTAGTCGTGAAACATTTCCTGAATCTGCAGATACGAACGCACATTGTCGATCTCCTCGCGGATGGACATCGTATTTTTGCCTTTGTTCAGAGAAGTCCGGTAGTACCGCGAAAGCGCCAGCGTCGCCTTGCTGATATCATCCGAACCGATTTCCAGCGCTTTCCAGTTGATCAGCGACAGGGAATTATACAGAAAATGCGGGTTAATCTGTGCGCGGAGCGCCGTCATCTCATACTGTTTCTGGCGGATGCGGCTCTCATAGACTTCCTGAATCAGCTGACGGATGCGTGACAGCATCTGATTAAAGCCACGCGTCAGATCACCGATTTCATCCCTTTCTGTAGAAACCAGTTCCACTTCCAGATTTCCTTCTTCTACCTCGGACATTGTCATTTTTATCTTTTCAAGGCGGTGCGCCATGTTTCCGGAGAATTTCATAATCACGACCGCAGAGAAAATAACGCAGCCTGCCCACATCAGAAGAACCATCAGAAGAATCGGCTGCATCGGACTGATGATGCCTTTTTTCGGCAGATAGCACGCGGCATGCCATCCATTCTGCTCAATCTCCTTTTCCAGGAGAATGTAGTTCGCTGTATTCTGCTTCTCTTTTTTTCGTATCTTCTGAAAGTCTGAAAATCCCATCTGGTATTTTGCATTCCTGGTCATCTTCTGATTTTCATACAGCACTTCTTTGTCCTCATTGTAGACGAAAACACCGTAATCCTCATTAACTGCAAGCTCCATGGAGCCAAAAATCTTACTGTAGTCCATGGAAATGTATAAAAAACCGCCTTTTCCGTCATCAATCAGCGGCATAGACCGCACCAGCGTCACCGTTCCCTGATCCATATCGGCATACCAGTGAACATCATTGTCTGCCGGTGCTGTCCATTCATCATTTTCCATTTCCCGCGCCGGACGCAGATACGTGCCGTGCGGAATGACGAAATCACGCACATAGACCGTAGACTGTCGGATTTCCGGGTAAAAATAACTTAAGGAATCCATCATCGGATCAAACTCTTTCACCATGCGCTCGTATGCTTCGAAGCTGTTTTTGTCTTCTGCCTTTACAATCTGAACAATTGTCTGGTCGAATGCCAGATAGTCCGACATACTCTGGTGCAGCGCAAGCTCCGTATTCACATCATCCACTGCCTGATCAAAGGTGGTTTGCAGATTTTTGATCTCACGCTCGACAAGTACACGACGCATCTGGGTGTAAAACATTGTGAACATCAGGCACATTGGGAAAAGTCCTGTGAGAACGTAAGCCACGATAAGCTTCCGGTGTACCTTCATATCTGAAAATGCTTTTTTTATTCTAGCGGCAAATGATGTCATCTTACTCCCCCTGATCCCGGTATTTCTGCGGGCTGATTCCAAAATATTCGCGGAAGCTCTGACAGAAATAGGACACATTCACAAAACCGCACTTTTCACAGATTACGCCGATTTTTTCGTTTGTATTTTCGAGCATTTCCCGTGCGCGCTCCATACGGAAACCTTTTAAGTAGCGGCTCAGGTTTTCTCCTGTATTTTTCTTGAAAATGCTGCTCAGATAATTCGGTGTCATGCCAACCTCGCGCGCAAGCTGGTCAACACCCATGCCACTGTCAGAATAGTTCTCACAGATATACTGTTTAATCTGCTCGACTTCTCTGCGTTTCGCAACACCGCCGTCTGCGCGGAAGACCGTTTCGAGCCGGTCAATACCCATACGGACTGCCTGAATCACACCGGCCATGTTGCTGCTGTGATACAGGGCGTCAATCTCACGGTCCAGCTCCCGCTCATCTTTTCTCTCGAGATTGTCGTAAATCTCTTTCAGCAGATTGGAAAACATAAACTTAATGTAAATCTGGGAGAAAATCGTCTGATGTTCATACTTCTCGCAGAACTGATCAAAGTGTTCCCGCAGACTCTCCAGATCCTTCATGCGAATGTCCTGCTGGATCTGGCGGATCAGGATTTCAGCATCAATCTGCACCAGCACCTCAGACTGCTCCTCCTGAAAGGGAAGGAAAACGTGGTTTCCCGTGTGATAAAAGCGCCGCTCCATGAGCTGCTCCGTCTGTGCAAATGCATCGTAAAGCTCACAGTCCGGCGTGATCTCACCCGACACGGCCAGAAAGCATTCCTGATCCCACATTTCGCGGATATACCGGTACAGCTTCCGTCCGAAGGCTTCCCAGCCGCCATCCGGCTCCTCGCTGAAAAAAAGAATGGACTGCTGTGGGTTCAGGTTCAGATAGTGAAAGGGCATCTGCAAATCGCTCTGCATCTTTTCAATCTGTTCGCTGTTTACCTGTTCAAAATAGTTGTTGGCACACTCCAGCAGTACCATACGGCAAAAATCCCGGACAAAGCTCATATCGAGAAGCGTCTGTGTTTTCTCCTGCATTGCGCTGCGGCTCTGCCCATTGACCATCAGATACAGCAAATGTTCCCGCAGAAACTCCATACTTTCGTCCTTCCGTTTTTCCTCGCGCTCACTCTTTGCAAGCTTTTCGTTGATTTCACCAACCACCTTTTCAAATTCTTCCGGGTTGACCGGTTTTAAAATATAGGCGAAAACACCGTAAGAAATCGCCTTTTTCGCGTAGGAAAACTCATCATACCCACTGAAAATCACCGTTTCCGTCCCCGGATACTCCTCATGAATCCGGGAAAGAAGCTCAATTCCATCCATGAACGGCATATTGATGTCGGTCAGCAGTACGTCAATTTTCTCTTTTTCAAACACCTCCAGCGCTTCCTCTCCATTGGAGGCCTCCAGAATATTCTCCCGGATATTCATCCGCGAAAGCAGCATCCGAATGCCCTTTCGCTCTATCATTTCATCATCTACAATCAGATATGTGTACATGCATCGATCCTCTTTCTAAGCAGCCTGCCTAAAGCGGCGCATACTGGTTTTATTATACCATTCCCGCGGCAGAATTGCATAGCATTTACCGCTCAAAACCGTTACCGGAAACGCAAAACCAGAGCCGGTGAAAACATTCTCATCCGACTCTGGTTTTTCTATTACATGATTTCAGGACACCACTCATCCTGTCCCGAATCAGGCCTTCGTCCTGTATAAGCCCAGAAAAATAACGCGCTCTTCCGATGTATCCGTGTCCGGGAAAGACAGGATCAGACTGTTTTTCTGCTCATCTTCCCACCTTGTCGTCTTTCCCTCAAGAATCTGATTCTCTCCCACCAGCAAATCTTCAAGTAATTCTGCCGCCTGATGAGCCAGCGTCTGCAGTACCGTTTGAAATTCAGATTCCGGAACCGTTATGGCATATTCCACAGATACCAGTTGATCATTCTGAAAAGAAAAGATTTCCTGAATATCATCCGACAGACTGGAAATGCTGATCGAATGAATGATTCGCGGATACGCTTCTCCTAACGTGGTATCAACATCATCTTCCGAAAGCTGCGTCTTCTGCAAAACATTTTCCATAGACATATCAAATTTCACATTCCCGGGCGACAGGGTGGAATGGCTGAAATCAACGGCATACAGAAAGATGTTGCTGTTATTTTGGGAACTCTGTGAGGAACATGCAGCTAAAAAACAACAGCAAATCCCCAAAAAGATCCTGCAAATTACCGTTGAAGTAAAACGAATATTACGATCTTCAATATTCATAATACCTCCTCTCCCTTTTACTTCTGATATTCCTCAATTCTGCAAACATGTTCTTTTGTCTTTTTATTATAATTAATTCCTACCAGAAGCAAGTTTCCCTGATATTCTTCCAGACTTCTGCAATATTCTTTGTCCTTAATCTGCGCAAGCGCACCCTCTGCTGTTTTGTCCCATTTCAGTTCTACAACCAGCGCCGGTTTGTCCTGGTATCTTTTTCTTGGTACGAAAACAAGATCCGCAAACCCTTTTCCCCCAGGCAGTTCACGGTAAACCGTGTAAAAATTCCGTGCTGCATACAGCGCCAGTGAAATCGTATAGCTCAACGCATTTTCATCATTGTACTGAAGCTGTGACGTTTCAAAATGTGCCAGCCGGATTCCCTCTGCTACCTGTGTTTCCTGTTTTTCCCACACAGCCTGCAGAAGATCTGCGGAATTTTTCAGTGCCTTTGAAATATCTCCCCATTGGGAAACGGTTACCGCACTGGCATATTCTGACTGTACCTCGGCATTCGGAATAAAAACATATTTATTCTGTTCCTCATAACCAAGATATCCAAGATGAATCAGCAGTGTCAGCACATCATCCTCTGTCCGGAAAGTTGTCATATCATTCGTAAAACTGCCCGTGTTCACCGGAATCTTTTTCCCTGCCATCATCTGCAGTACGTCATCCCGCAGGCCGTCAAAATTCAGATCAATATACCACTGTAGTGCTTCAAATGTTTCTGTCTGATTCCAGTAATTGCCGATTTTCCGGAATCGCATGGCATTGACAACCGAACGCGGGCTGTAAACCGAACTTTCTCCCGGGAACGAATAGCCGTCATACCAGTTTTTAATTTCTGCCAGATCCATCTGATACCGGCCGCAGAGTTCTTCTACTTCCTGCTCCGTAAATCCTACATATTCTGCGAGCGGCCCTGGATCAAGCATTGTAAATTCATCAAACATATTCAGTGCAGAATGGGTTCCATATTTTTTGATCGGCAGAATACCCGTCAGATAGGCAAGTGCTACGTAAACCTTATCTTTCAGAAAATCCCGCAGGAAATCAAGATACTCTTCCTGTGCTTTTTTATCCTGCTGATATTCCCGGAAAACACAGTCCCATTCATCAATGATAATGATAAACGACTGTTTTGTTGCCGCATAAATATCCTGCAGCGATTCTACCAGATCCGTATCGTCAAAGTAGTCCACGTCCGGATAACTGTTTTTCAGTTCCCGCAGCAGCATTCTTCGAACACGGTCAATCACCTGGCCAATTTCCTTGCTCCGGCTCAGAAATTCCTGCATATTCAAAAAAATCGTAGGATATTGATTTAAGTGCTGTGCAAATACAGCATTTTGAGAAATTTTCAATCCAGAAAAAAGTTCTCTGGAATCGCATTCCTTCCCATAATAAGCCGTCAGCATATCCGCCGTCATAGATTTTCCAAAGCGCCGCGGACGGCTGACACAGACATATCTCTGCACAGTATTAATCACCTGATTGGTATACTCGATCAGCCCTGTTTTATCCACATAAATTTCGGACTGAACCGCTTTTGCAAATTTTTCATTTCCCGGATTCAGATAAACTCCCATATTCCACCTGCGCCTTTCTCTTTCTACCTCTATCATACGATATTCTTGCCTTAAGTTCAATTTAGCATAAGTTGAAAAATGCCAGAATGTTTTTAACTGAGGCAAAACATTCTGGCTGTTTTTTCTGGGATTGCTATGAGTCAATTAATTAATGAATAAAGAACGCGTCCTCTTCCTCGTCTTCCACAACCGGCATCATCGGGTTATACTCGGTTTCCACCAATTTTTTCACCAGCTCGTGATCGAAGTTGCGGCGGATTTCACAGGTTCTGTCGAAAATCATGGTTGCTTCATCCCCTGGGGTGCATGCCGGCCAGTTCGGGAGGGATGGGGTTTCCGGACTTCCGTAGCGGGCAAAGTTGATCCAGGCGGTGGCCATACGCTCCTGCAGACGGTCTGTTTCGCCCGGGACATTGCATACGGCGATGCGGTCGATGTTATGGAATACGAACGGAATCTCGGCACAATGCCATGCGGCTTTTCCGCCATCGATCGGGAATTCATAGGTAAACTGGTAGGAATAGGTCGGCGCTTCTGTAAACTCCGATTTCTGACGAATGAATTCGATCGTGTCCGGACGGAAGAACGTATCCACAGACCACAGATCCACAATTGTTTTGTCCGGATATGCTTTTTCAAAAAGAGAAATCAGCTCCGGCGTTGCATCACCATATTTTCTCGTCAGGAACGCAATCTGTTCCTCACGGTTCATCTCATGTTTTCCCGGCACAACCGGTCCAAAATCAAACTCACCGATGTTGGTTCCTGCCAGCACAGGAATCGTTTTAGCGTGATCCGTAAATCCGCACTTGATCGGATTTCCGCGGAACCAGCCGTTCTCCATCGGTCCCTGTCCGATATAGCAGCCTTTCGCAGCAACCTCTGCCTCAACTTTATTGTACGCATTTGACAGCTCATAATACGGGATCGTCTCAAGCTTCTCCACCTCGGACTCGTCCAGATTCAGTTCTTTTAACAGAGCCTTCACAATCGCGGTGCCGTCTCCGTCCTCTTTCTGATAAACCTTTGCCTCATAAACACCGCTCTCGATGATACCCTTCTGGAACAGGCCGTCTGCTGCCGGCGTATTCATCAGCGTTGCTACCTTCATACCGCCGCCGGACTGACCGAAAATCGTAACATTCTCCGGGTCTCCGCCGAATGCCGCGATATTGTCATGTACCCACTGCAATGCAGCTACCATATCTGCGTTTCCTGCATTCGCAGAATTTTTGTATTTTTCGCCAAACGGCGAGAGATCGAGATAACCGAGGATATTCAGCCGATGGTTCACGGAAACAACAACGACATCACCGAACTCGCTTAAGTGATCCCCCTCATATGCCACATGCTCAATCGCAGAGCCGGCGCTGAAGCCGCCGCCGTGGAGCCATACCATGACCGGCTTTTTCGCACCCGGATCAAGACTCTGTGTCCAGACATTCAGGTTCTGGCAATGCTCGTCCTGCGGCCAGTAACGATGCGGTACCAGCACCTCCATGTTCGGCTCATCCTGCTTTAAAAGCGGACATACATAGCCGTACGCCAGCGCATTTTTGATTCCTTTCCATGGTTTCACCGGCTGCGGCATCTGGAAACGGTCCGCCTCGGCGTAATGGATTCCATGAAACGCATACGTCGTATTCAGGCGGAAGCCGCGTACCTTTCCCGCCTTTGTCTCCACTACCGGATCTGTTTTACTACATACAAAATAATCTCCCATATTTCAGCTACCCTCCTTCTGCCCAATCCTATTCTGTGATGCGCAGTTTTCAAAAACTGCTGCAAAATCTTCACGATCCTTCCGTTTCATCAGGCTTCGAAACAACTGTCGTTTTTGCATTTACGCATCTGTTTCTTATTATACCAGACAATTTATTCGGAAACAATTCTTTTCACTTCCGTTTTCGGCTGTTTATATCAACAAAGTCCGAAAATCGCGTCAAAAATGGATATTTCCATCACAACTTCAAAGTGCTACAATAAAAAAGAAGGTAAAATCAATGTAAAAAAGGGGACTACTATGACGAAAACAGTACAAAAGAGCAAAGCCCGCGATATGACCCAGGGCTCTATCTGGAAACAGCTTCTTCTCTTCTCGCTTCCGCTGATGGCCGGAAATCTCTTCCAGCAGCTTTACAACACCGTTGACAGCATCGTTGTCGGCAACTTTGTCGGCAAGGAAGCACTCGCCGCCGTCGGCTCCGTCGGTCCGATCATCAATTCTCTGATCGGCTTTTTCATGGGACTTTCCACCGGTGCCGGTGTCATTATCTCTCAGTATTATGGCGCAAAGGCGGATGAAAAGGTCAGCCGCACCGTCAGCACGACACTGGTGATGACGTTTATTCTCTCCATTGTCTTTACCATTCTCGGCATTCTCATCACGCCGTACATGCTCCGCATGATGAGTACGCCGAACGACGTCATCCGCGAGTCAGCAACGTATCTTAAAATTTACTTTGGCGGTGTTGCCGGTCTGATGTTCTACAACATGGGCTCCGGCGTTCTCCGCGCTGTCGGCGATTCCCGCCATCCGCTGTATTTCCTGATTTTTTCCGCTGTTGTCAATACCGTGCTCGATCTTTTGTTTGTCGTTTCCTTCGGCATGGGAATCGAGGGTGTGGCGCTTGCAACCGTTATTGCACAGTGCCTTTCGGCGGTTCTGACGCTGTATGTGCTGACCACAACAGACGGCCCATACCGCATCTGTTGGAAAAAGCTCTGCATGGACTGGTCTTTGCTGTACCGCATCGTCTGCGTCGGACTGCCGGCAGCGATCCAGCAGATGGTGACTTCCGTTTCCAACGTTTTCGTGCAGTCCTATATCAATGTATTCGGCTCGGATGTTATGGCAGGCTGGAGTGCCTGCATGAAAATCGACCAGTTTATGATGCTGCCGATGATGAGTGTTGGTCTTGCTTCGACCACCTTCACCGGACAGAACGTCGGTGCCAGCTACATTGACCGTGCAAAGAAGGGTGCTACAACCGCATTCCTGCTTGCTGAGCTTGTAACCATTGTGATGATGATTCCTCTGCTGATTTTCGCTCCGCAAATGGTCTATCTGTTTAACCAGGAGACAGCTGTGATTCGTTATGGAACTCTGTTCCTGTATCTGCTCTCCCCGTTCTACATTCTCTGCTGCGTCAACCAGGTTTATTCTAACGTCCTGCGTGGCGCAGGAGACACCAGAACACCAATGATCGTAATGCTCGGAAGCTTCGTCGTGTTCCGCCAGATTTATCTGTTTGTGATGTCTCATATATTTGATTCCATCATTCCGATTGCACTTGGTTATCCGGCGGGATGGCTGGTATGCAGTGTTCTGATTTATGCCTGCTATCGGAAATTCCGATGGGATAAAGGAATGCGGAAAAACTGAAGGATTCCTTTCCGGACATAAACAAAAGGGGCTGTTGCACTAAGAAAATGAACGTAGTGCGACAGCCCCTTTTTTCGCATTATTTTTTCAGGAGTGCTGCTGAATGCTCTTTAATCAGAACAACTCTGCAATCGCCGCGATCTTCTCACAGTTTTCCGGCAGCGGACCATTGATTTTCGGTGACTGGCGCGTTGCCACGTAACGGCTTGCAATTCCGGCAGAGGCTGCACCGTGGCAGTCAGCGATATCGTCATTTCCTGTCATCAGGCATTCTGCCGGATCGAGGTGATACTGCTTCAGCAGCATCTCATAAAACGCCGGATCCGGTTTTTTCACACCGGCATCCGATGAGAGCAGGATTCCATCAAAGTATTTCGTAAGGCCGAGCAGGGAAATTTCCGGCGCGGTGAAAAGCGCCTGTGCGTTGGACAGCAGAAAAACCTTCTTTCCTGCGTCTTTTAAACGCTGCAGCATTTCCGGCACGCCGGGGAACAGTTTCAGTTCTTCTATCGAAATCGCACGGAACATTTTCGCCAGATCTGCAATTTCTTTTTCCGTTACCGAAACAGCTTGATCCTCAAACAGCTGCCGGAACACATCCGCAATGTCGATTTCCGGTACATGGCTGCCGCGGCATTCCATTTTAAGCGCAGCTTCCTGCTCTTTGATTTTTGTCTCATACGCCATCCGGAGTTCTTTCGGCTCATAGGCGGCCCCTTTCATGCCGAAGAACAGGCTCATTTTTTTCCAGAGATACGCTTTCTTTTCATTCGTATGTATATCTACCAGAGTTCCATATAAATCAAAAATATAATTCTGATACATCCTTCATCATCCTTTCTTACGGAAAGTTTTCCACACGACACGTATTCTACCAGACTTTTCTCCACAATTCCATGTCTTTTTTCCAGACTTCCTATCTTTTTTTCTCCACCCAGACTGTCCATCAAACCAGATCGTTGAAACCTGTTTTGTCTTGCTCTCTGTAAGAAAGAATCCTGCCCGGAGGGCTTTTTACTTTATCGGAAAATTCAACGAAGTTTCCGGTAACGTAAAAAAATTCCCCCGTACAGATTTTGTCCGCAACAGGGGAATTCATTACATCTCACAGTTTCCTGCGAATTGTAATCTTTGATTTACTTTCTCGCATCCAGCATTTCTTTCACCAGACGAATATACTCCGGTGTTGTTCCGCAGCAGCCGCCGACAATGCCTGCACCCGCGTCTACCAGAATGTTCATATATCTTGCAAACGTCGGCGCATCCATGCTGTAGATTGCCTCACCGGTCGGCGTAATTTTCGGCAGGCCGGCATTCGGTTTTACGATAACCGGTACTCTTGCCACTTTTTTCATGGAATTTACGACTGCCTCAAGCTGATCCGGTCCGACCGAGCAGTTCAGTCCTACGGCGGATGCTCCCATTTCCTGCAGTGTCTCAACTGCTTCCACAGCGTTTCCGCCGAACAGGGCAGAACCGTCTGCTTCCAGCGTCAGAGAACACATAATCGGCAGATCGCAGACAGAAAGTGCAGCATCCATAAAGACACACGTTTCGTCTACGCTCAGCATCGTCTCCGCTACCAGAAGATCAACGCCCGCATTTGCTACCGCTGTTACCTGCTCTGTGTAGGATTCCAGCAGCTCTTCATAAGAGAGATCGCCTTTTGGCTGCAGCATTCTTCCCGGTGTGGAAAAATCTCCCGCAATCAGCGCACCTGTTCCGGCAAGCGCTTTTTTCGAAATGTCCACCAGGCGTGCATTCAGCTCCTCCACCTCGTTTTCTCTTCCATAATCCGCTAATTTCAATCTGTTTGCACCAAAGGTCGGCGCATAGACAATCTGGCTTCCCGCCTCCACGTAAGCCTTCTGTAAATTTGCCAGAATATCAGGATGCTCCAGAACCCAAAGTTCTGTACTGACTCCTTTTGGCATTCCCGCTTTTGTCAGATTTGATCCGGTTGCGCCATCCAATAAAATGACACCTGCTCCGGCAAGCTGTTCAAATTCTTCTCTTGTCATTTTCTTTTCTCCATTCTGCCCGAGTTCCCTGCAGCACATGTCCGCGTATACTGACAAATCCCGGCTGTTTTTTTCTGAACCTGCCGCGCTTTTCGCGTCAAATTCATGTTCAGTATAGCATTGTATTGTTTTCCCGACAAGTAGAAAAGAGGTATCCGTTTTGGATACCCCTTCGTCTGTTTCTGTTCACGAATGTTCAGCAAACCCCGACATTCTCAATCATGATGCGCGTCTGAATGATGTGTCTCCGAATGATGCGTCTCCGAATGATGTGTCCTGCCCGAGCTGTTCCCTCCACCGGATGTGGTATTTTTCGGTGACCCCGGAGACAAATTTGTTCCCTGGTTCACACGGGTTGCTTTCTGTCCATTTTCCACCTGCGAGGATGCCGATACCGTTGAAACACCCGAATCGGAACTGTTTTCCGTTGCAGCATTTTTTCCACACGCAACGAAAGCCAATACTGCTGTACCGACAAGTACGGAAATTACTGCCTTCTTCATTTCTCCACCTTCTTTCCTGGTACATCGTTTTCGCCTGAACATTAGAGCGTGTCTGAAAAATTATTTCCGCAATTTGCGAGATACACTCTGGTTGTAATTTCATTTTAAATGAACTTCTTACTATTGTCAATTTACTCTACAAATTCCCTATTATTTTCTTTTTTTGTAACGATTCAGAGCCATGCGAAATGGAAGAAAAATCGCGAAGCAGCCGGACCCCTCTCCCGGATCCGGCTGCCGTTTGTCCTGTATCGTATGCTTTTATTCTGCAGTGCTTGAAGACGTTGAAGCAGTGCCTGTGCTGCTTGTCGATGTCGTTTCGGTACTGCCTGATGTCGTGCTGTCAGACGTTGTACTGTCCGTTGCGGTACTGTCCGTTGTTGTGCTGTCGGTTGTGGTTCCATCTGTGGAATCTGTAGAAGCGCTGTCAACTGTCATCGTATACAGATCTGCGTCCGTTACTTCAAGTTTTTTCCAGTTGGATGCGACCTTGATATCGCTCTCCTTTACCCATCCATCCAGTGTATCGTTGTACTTATCCGATTTGCGGTTGGAAATGATGGTCTGTCTTCTGGACTCGGTTTTGTCCTCGTCGAATGCTTTATCTACACGGATCACATAATATGCATCGTCGCCTTCGATGACACCGTCATAATACTCGCCATCCTTCAGCTTTGCTGCTTCTTCCGCTACTTTATCTCCAAGAGAACAGGTATCGTCATCGTCTTTCTCCGATCCGGTTCCAAAGGATGTCTCGGAAGAGGTCAGATAAGAAACCTCAGAGGAGGAATCGCTGGCGGAACTGCTCGATGTGCTCGCGCTTGAAGCGTCGGATGCGCTTGTGTCGGAAGCATCGGAAGAAGAGCTGCTCTCATCGGAGCTGTCGGCAGAATCGGTGGAATCTGCGGTATTCTCCGCATTTAACTGATCGTTCAGCTCCTTGCGCAGATCGGTAAACGATGCGGCTGCAGGATCCTCAGACTCTTTTAAGAGATCCAGGAATCTCTGTGCGATTTCTTTCTTTGCCGCTTTTTCCTCGTCCGTCAAATCAATCGTTTTTCCATCGTCATCCTTCTCGGTTCCTGCTGTGGATACCGTGATGTAGCTGATGGAGGTCTGCTTTGCCTCTTCATCGGATACCTCGGTATCTACATCTGCGATGATCGGATCATAAATTTTGGTTTGAATAACATACAGCTCCAGTGCATCCTGGATGTCCTCAACGGTTGCGTGCAACTTTTTCATCACATCGTCACCGTTCTTATCTGCGAATGCCTGTGCAGCCTCTTTCGCCTGCTGTTTTTCCTCGTCTGTCAGGGAAATTCCGTATTCCTCTGCGTGCTGCCGCATCAGAAGCTCTTTTTCGATCGTATCAAGAGACTGCTCCTTGAACGTTTCCCCGGTAGTCTTTCCATCGTCGCCTTCCTTGTCGTACATCTCAGACGGCATCTGCATTCCGTACATCGAGTACATCTTGGAATAATAATTGTACATGGTTGCCTGCTGATATCTCAGCATGAAATTTGCCTGTCCGAGTGTAATCGACTCGTCATTTACAGTAATTGCCGTTTTTGTTCCGTCCACATTGTCGGAACCGCAGCCAGTCAGTCCCATCGCTGCCATCGAAGCACTCAGCATAACGCAGACTGCTTTTGCTTTTAAATTTTTCATTACTTCCTCCTCATGCAGGGCGAAATGTATGCTCAAAAAGAGTTTTTCTTTTTACACGTTCGAATTTCCGGTCCTGCATCGATTTTTATAAACGCTTTTCCTATTATACCCTTTTTGTTGATACAGGGCAACTTTTTTCTTCCCTGTTCACGCCTTTTTCACACGATTTTGTGGTTATGCGAGTATTTCACTCCTGTGTGATCTGCAGCAGATCTTCCACCAGTGCATGGCTCTTCTCCAGCAGATCGATCTTTTCCTTTGAATTTCTCCGCCGCGGCGTGTAGACAAACGCCAGCGACTCCATCTGGAATTTCAGTTCGTCTCGGTATTTCTGCAGCAGCTCCGGAATCCGCGCCACATCGATTTTTGCATGCTGCTGTAAGGTGACTCGTACCGAATCGCCCATCTGTTTCAGCTCCGTCACATACGCACAGTGCGCCAGCGCTTTCAGTTCTGCAACAGCCAGAAGATTCTGTACATTTTTCGGCGGTTCCCCGAAGCGGTCGGTCAGCTCCTCCGTCATGTCCTCATACTCTTCCTTATTTTCAATCACCGCAATTCGCTTATAGGTGTCAAGCTTCAGAGACTCGTTGCTGATGTAGCTGTCCGGAATATAGGCACTGACATTCAGATCAATCGTTGTCTCGAACGCTTCTGCCGGTGCGATGCCCTTCGCCTCCTGGACAGCCTCTGCGAGCATTTTACAATAGAGATCGTATCCAACCGATTCCATATGGCCCGACTGCTCTGCGCCCAGCAGATTTCCGGCGCCTCGGATCTCAAGATCACGCATTGCAATTTTAAAGCCGCTTGCCATCTCCGTAAATTCACGGATCGCATGGAGACGCTTCTCCGCCACTTCCTTCAACATCTTGTTTCTGCGGTACATCAGAAATGCGTAGGAAGTCCGGTTCGACCGTCCGACGCGGCCGCGGAGCTGATAGAGCTGTGACAGTCCCATCTGGTCAGAATCATGGATAATCATGGTATTGACATTCGAAATATCGAGTCCTGTCTCAATGATCGTTGTTGACACGAGCACATCGATCTCTCCGTTGATAAATCCGTACATGATCTTCTCGAGCTCGCGCTCCTTCATCTGCCCGTGCGCAAAGCCCACATTTGCATCCGGCACGAGCTTCTGGATCGTGTTCGCCATATCCGCAATCGACTGGACACGGTTATAGACATAGTAAACCTGCCCGCCCCGCGCAAGTTCACGGTTAATCGCCTCGCGAACCATTTCTTCATTGTATTCACAGACAAAGGTCTGGATCGGCTGTCGATCCTGCGGTGCTTCCTCGAGCACACTCATATCCCGGATGCCGATCAGGCTCATGTGCATGGTACGTGGAATCGGCGTCGCCGTCAGTGTCAGAACATCCACATTTTTTTGCAGCTGTTTGATTTTTTCTTTATGCGTCACGCCGAACCGCTGCTCCTCATCGACAATCAGAAGGCCAAGATCTTTGAACTTTACGTCCTTCGACAGAACGCGGTGTGTTCCGATGACAATATCCACGAGTCCTTTTTTCAGATCCTCCAGCGTTTTTTTCTGCTCTGCCGGCGTGCGGAACCGGCACAGAAGATCAACGCGCACCGGAAAGTCCTTCATGCGCTCAACGAACGTATTGTAATGCTGCTGTGCCAGAATGGTGGTCGGAACGAGGTAGACGACCTGTTTGCTCTCCTGTACTGCCTTGAACGCTGCACGGATTGCAACCTCGGTTTTGCCGTATCCGACATCGCCGCAGATCAGGCGGTCCATGATCTTTTTGCTCTCCATGTCCGCCTTTGTCGCCTCGATCGCCGCAAGCTGATCGTCCGTCTCCTCAAACGGAAACAGTTCCTCAAATTCCTTCTGCCAGATCGTATCCTTTCCGAACTGATAGCCGGATGACGCCTGCCGCTCGGCATACAGCTTCACGAGATCCTGTGCGATATTTTTTACCGCATGGCGAACCCGTGTTTTCGTCTTATTCCATTCCTGACCGCCGATTTTATTCAGCTTCGGCACCTTTGCAGCTTCGCCGGACGCATACTTCTGCAGCGTATCGAGCTGGGTGGCCAGCACATAGAGGTTCGATCCGCCCGCATACTCGATTTTCATGTAATCACGCGTTACGCGGTCCATCTCAATTTTTTCGATACCGCGGTAAATACCAAGACCGTGGCTCTCATGCACGACATAGTCACCGATCGATAGATCTGCAAAATTCTGGATTTTCTGACCGGAATACTCCGATTTCTTCCGGTTTTTCTTCTTCTCTTTTCCAAAAATATCCGTCTCTGTGATCAGCACAAATTTCTGCATCGGATATTCAAAGCCTCTGCGGGCCGCGCCGTAGATCAGCATGACCTCGCCCGGTTTCAGAACACGCTCCTCATTCTCGCTGTAGAAGGCCGGAATCTCCTCATTCTGCAGGTCCTCCGCCAGATGCTGCGCCCTCGTCCGCGACGGACTCGCCAGTACAATACGGTAACCCGCTTTTTTCCAGGATTTCAGATCTTTTACCAGAAGCGGGAACTGATTGTTATACGAATTGACCGATTTCACCGTCACACTGAATTCGTCACGGATATTCCACTCGCCCTTCTGCGGCTCCATCAGCGATACGGCAACACAGCCGCGGCGGTTCAGTTTTGCCACAAGCTCCGCCGTACTGCACATCAGCTTCGCCTGTCCCGGCAGGAGGTATCCCTTTTCAAGACGGTGGCTCACGCTCTCCTGAAATTCTGCTTCCAGCGCATCGGCACACTCGATGATGCGGTTCGGCTCATCGAGGAAAATGCGGCTGTTCTCCGGCAGATACTCAAGAAACGAGACGGTCTCCGGATAAAAATAATGAAGATACTGCTCCGCTCCCTGCAGAATTTCGCCTTCTCCGATCCGGTCGCAGATTTCCTCTGCTGCACGGCGGATCCTTGCCGCTTCCTCTGTCATCATTTTGTCGCGGAATTTTGTGCTTTGCGCTTTCGCCTCTTTTTTTATAGCTTTTACGCCGCGCGCAATCGTATCCTCTGTTAAAATCAGCTCCGATGCCGGATAGATTGTGATCTCCTCGAGGTTTTCAATCGACCGCTGGCTCTCCGCATCGAAGCTTCGGATGGAATCTATCTCATCGCCCCAGAGCTCAATCCGGATCGGGTTCTGTTCCGTCAGCGGATAAATATCGAGAATGCCGCCGCGGACGGAAAACTGACCGGTCGACTCCACCTGAAAGGTACTCTCATAGCCGAGCCGCACCAGCTCTTTTCTTATTTTATCCAGATCGAGTTCGCTGTCATTGCGCAGATGGATGCAATGTTTTTCGAACACGCCAAGAGGCAGAAGAAAGTCCATACATCCCCCTACACTGGTGATGATGGTAACTTCCTTCCGCTCAAGAAGTGCCTGGATCACCTGAAGCCGCTGCCGGATCAGCAGATTTCCGTGAATGTCTGCCTGATAGAAAATCAGGTCCTTCGCCGGATAATACAGCGTCTCCGCATCGTACAGCCGGTAATCCTCATATAATTCTTTTGCTTTTAATTCATTTTCCGCGATCAGAAGCCGCACCGGGGCATCCTCGGAGAGGCCTGCGATCATGTGGGCTTTCTGGCTTTCCAGACAGCCCGAGATCACCGTCACACCTGCGGTTCCTTTTTTCAGATCACGGAACAGCTCGTCAAAACGGGCAATTTCTTTGATCGGTTCTAATAACGCTTTCATTTTCCTTACTCTGCCGGGTTTGCAGATTTGCGGTTATACTCATTCATAGCTGCGTCCACATCCCCGTTCAGCATCTGCTCAATTGCTTTTGCCGCATGCTCGATCGCCAGATTTACAAGGGGACGTTCGTCTTTCGTAAACGGACTTAACACGTAGTCCGCCAGATCCCAGTTTTTCGGTTTCTCACCGACGCCGACCTTCACACGCATAAAACGGTCGGTACCGAGATTGGCGATGATGTTTTTGATGCCGTTGTGGCCGCCCGCGCTTCCTTTTTTACGGATGCGGATCTGTCCCGGTGCCAGGCTGATGTCGTCATACACCACGATCAGCTCGCTCTCCGGATCTGCCTTGTAATAGTTTACCAGCTCCCGCACGGACTCACCGCTCAGGTTCATATATGTCATCGGCTTTGCAACGATAACCTTCTGACCTGCGATCATGCCTTTTCCGAACAGAGCCTTGTGGCCTGTACCGGAGGAAGAGATCTGATATTCATCGATCAGATAATCGATGGTATCAAATCCGACATTGTGCTTCGTCCCTTCGTACTGGCGCGTTGGATTTCCCAGACCTACTATAATATACATAAATTCTCCTGTCATCAGACCATTTTCCGGCGCAGTTTTTGTTCACGTCACGGTCAAAACGGATATTCTCCATCCACTTCGCTACTTGCGCATAACCGAATAGCTGCTTCGCCGCACCGAAAAATGATATATTGTTTTTCCATCTGTCATAAAGAAAGAACACGAACAAAAGAGCAGCCTTTTTCCTGCTCTTTTATTCGCTGAAATGCTTCGGCAATGTTTAGTTAAAGTATACCAGTTCGCTCTCCGGTTTCTTGGCCGGTTTGATTTCTTTTGCATACAGAACCGGGCCTTCGCCATCGTAAACCTTCATATAGCCCCATTTTACCGTTGCAGTCACGTCAACCCAGGAACCCATTACGAGAGATTTGGCGCTTGCGCATTTGCAGACATAGCCGATAAAAGAAGTATCATCTGCACAGCAGGTCATTGCCATACGACCCGGAACAAAGAAATCGGCTCCGACATCCTTGCTCTTTAATACCATACCGCGGAAATGAACAGTCTTGCCCTCGTAACGCTCCGGGTTGTCGCCCATATCGACATACCAGATTCCGTAATCGGCGTCATCAATCTCGATCACATCGGCATCGGTATCAAACGGCATCTGATCCTCAAAAATGTTGTCAATTTCGCCTTCTTCGTTCTCAAACAGAACGTCGCACGCCTGGTTGACTACTTTGATGCTGCGGCGGAAGGATGGAAGCGGATCTTCCGGACGACAGCGGTTGAACATAACCATATCCGCATTTTTTGCCATCTCCATGAAAACAGATTTCATATTCTGCATATAAATCTGGAAGCAGCTTGCATCGACCGTCACAATCTCCTGTACAATGCCCCAGCCGCGCGGCAGCTCCATTTCTTCGAGTTTTTTTACACTCCAGAGCGGATTGTATTCCAGAATAATACGCTCCGGGCGATATTTACGGTTCAGTTTTTTCAGGTAATCTAAAGTAAACTGCTCCGGTCCTTCTACGATTTCCAGTACTGTATTGTGTTTGAGCAGTTCTTTTTCGTCATACTCTACCTCACCCTCTTCGGTTGTGATCAAAAGGGTCGGCCCGTCAATCTGGAAATATTCCTGTGCTACGGTAAAATTGATAAAAGAGGTTTTTCCACTCTCCAGAAATCCTGTTATGAGATAAATCGGAATTTCTACTTCGTCTTCTTCGTACATTTTGTACCTCCGTTGTCTTTGACGTACTCCCGGAATCTTTCTGCACTTGCTTTTGCGGCTGAGATTCCGGACGTGCCTTTTGCTTTGTCTCTAAATCAAGAAAAAAGCTGCCACATCGGATTTTGTTTCTGATGCGGCAGCTTCACTACAGTTCACAGGTACCCTGCGGACCGTAATTTTCGCAGCTACTTTGTATTTTTACAGTCCGAACAGCTCTGCCAGCTTATCTTCTGCTAATTTGGAACCGATGACACAGATTCTTCCGGTGAATTCCGGTGCTCCGTCACGTACTTCGTACTCTTCCGGAACCATATCGAAATAGATCCACTGTCCATCGGCGCCTGCTACCATACCTTTGGCCCGAAGAACCATACCATAAGCGGTATCCTCGGAAAGTTTCTTTAAGATGCCTTCAATCTGCTCTTTGGTGAAGGTCTTCACAGTCTCCTGACCCCAGCTTGTGAAAACTTCGTCTGCGTGGTGATGATGGTGATGCTCGTGACCGCAGCCACACGCATCATCGTGATGATGATGCTCATGGTCGTGATCGTGACCGCAGCAGCATTCGTCATCATGGTCATGA
>ERZ839823.1360-NODE-1360-length-25167-cov-3.865483_pt1 | contig 25167 bp, 24 predicted proteins | sample MGYA00519862_ERZ839823 | MGnify/ENA primary metagenome ERZ839823 (study PRJEB31850, sample SAMEA3708853) | human gut metagenome | biome: human gut; feature: human-associated habitat; material: faeces | place: China | collected 2014 ...
AAATGCAAAGAAAAATAGTGACCGGGTGCAGCGGGCCTATTATCTGGATCGGGATCTGGATAAAGCGCTACGCCGGATGGCACTGGAGGCAGGAAAGAATCTGACGGAATCGGTCAATGACGCTTTGCGAGTGGGATTGACAAAATATCTGTAAAAATACGAGAAAAATTGAAAAGGCAACCTACGATTGCCTTGATGTAAACCGCAAGCGGTTTACATTTAATGAGCTTTCGCTTACTTTGGAGGTACAAAGATGAAGTTAGAAGAAAAGTTGGTTTCTCTGCGAAAAGCAAAAGGGTTGTCCCAAATGAAGCTGGCAGAGATGATGAATGTGTCCCGGCAGGCCATCTCACGATGGGAGGTTGGGGCTGCAGTTCCATCTACTGATAATCTGAAGTATTTGGGGCGCTTATATGATGTGCCTTTAGAATACTTGCTTCATGACGATGCTCCAGAGCCGAGAGACAATGTTACTGCAGATCCTGCGGGAGCGTCTGTGGTGCAGAGAAAGACATTCCGGCGAAAATTTTTGATAGTCATTGTATCACTTTTGGTAAAGATGAGCGTGATTACCTGTATCTACGTCTATCAGAATAAGGAAGAAGTTGTACCGATAGATGAGCTTACAGATGATGCTAATTGGGAAAGTTCTGAAGCGGATGAATTTTCTCTGGATTGCTAATTTTTAAGAGAAAGGAGGTGAATCGGATGAGAAAACGTGTTTCTATGGCCGTGGTTTGTGTTTTTTTGATTAGCGTGCTTTGCATCAATGCTGAAGCCACAGGAACGACGAAGGTTTCCCTTGATGATTTTGAGAAGCAGCAAGAAATGAGCGTGCGGGCAACAGGATCTTTTAATATGAGTGTTGCGCCATAGGGAAAAAGTGAGGCGAATAAGGCACTCCCGTTAGTTGCTGGAGAAACGGTGAATATTTCTGCGGTGTATGCGCCGGAAAACTCAAGTATGGATTTCGGCTTGGTAGATCCTGAAGGTGTTTTTCATTATTTCACTGTAACGGGCGGTAGCATTGATAAGACGATCCGGGTTAGTGAGAGTGGTAACTACAAATTTGCGATTAGGAATAATTCTGGCGTGACAGTTAAGGTTTCTGGAATTATTAACTATTAGTAGAACAAACACATATAAGTGATTCTTCAAAGGGGGCAGATCACATAAAGAATTCGAAAAATGCAAAGGGACACCTTTCTCTGATAATTGCGGTTCTTATGGGGATTTTGGCGATTTGCTTAGTAGTAATACCCTCCAAAGAAGAACTGCTTTCGGAAGGGATAAAGAAAGCTGTTTCGAATGATTTGGTTGATATATCAATTCCTCCGGCAAAGATAACTGGAGAGGAAGGGAAAAGGAAGATTTTGTATACTGTGATAGTAGACAACAAATCTGAATATCTCATGCGGGATTTGAAAGTTTATATCAGACCAGAAGAAATGGTTAGGCAGAATCTTTTGCCCTATGAGAATGAAGAATATCTTATGTTTGAATGCGACTTATCCCCGTATTCTCAGGCAATAGAGGACACAAGGCTGCAATTCAGTGCAGAAGGAACGGCGACTTTTATGTTAGATGATGATTACATAGCACATAAAGAATTATCATCAGTAGGAGCGATTGAGAACGATCATAATGTGACGCTAAGGCTGGAATGGGAAAATGGAGAGGTTGTTTATGAGTGTCCGGTTGCAGTAAAGTATGAGCCCCCAATAGTAAGATCATAAGCCAGACCGAATGAATGAAAGGAGTACCTATGAGAAAAAGATTGCTTGCTTTAGGATTATTTTTGGTCCTGTGCATGACGATGGCAGCGCCCGCGTTTGCCAAAGAGACTGAAATCGTTGCGGAATCCGAGTATACATTCATTGACAGTGACGGAAAAGAAAATACGTTGGTTCTGAATGCTTATGAAGACGGAACGATTATTACTAATTATTATATCGACGGAACGTGGTTTAGCAAGACAGAGGGTAGTTATGATGAGACCACGGAAGCAGTTAATATTGTCCGTCAAACAGCAGTACGCTCTGTTGAGCGTATGGCGGTTCAGATTGATGATATCGTGAGCACACAGCCGTCAATTTCAACGGCGAATATTCAGATTGAAAATGCCGTGAGCGCACAGGCGACAAATTCTTATACATACGAGGGGAGAATTTATTACAATCCGGCCTACAATCTTGGTACAGGCGGATATGATTATTACAATCTGGCTATTTATGCAAGTTTCAATCGTGAAGATTGGGATTATCAGACATTTAATGCACTTGCAGGATACACTGTGGATGCATTGGTTACGCTGCTTGCATCTGCCCTCACCGTGTTTTATCCGCCTCTGACAGCAGTTGCATCTGGGTTGTTTGGTGCGATGGCTATTTCTGTGGGGGCAACTATCACGAGCGGTGTTTTGAAGAGTGGTTTTGTAGGAAACTACTATGTACACGAGACATTTTATGATGTGAAGGCTATCGACAATGAATTGAGTCGTACACAGTATTTTCAGGGATCTAAATATCGTGTTTTGCTCCCAGGAAATGAGTGGACCTCTGATGATTACAGACGAAGCTTTTACTATTGGTATGATGATGGGATTGCAACGGTGTTATATGAAAATTTCTGGGCAGTGGGATCCTGTCCGGGTGTTGACTATTATTACAAAGCATGAATTGAAATTACGCAAGGCACCATGCGCACGACAAAAACTTTCGAAGTTACCGTAGGTGCCTATGGGAATGCAAATGCAAATGCAAATGCCAAGGATTCCTTTTCAATGGAGGCTGGAGAAACAGTGCGTATCAGAGGGATATATTCTCCGGAGGACGCAAGTATGGACTTTGGCCTGATTGATTCGGCAGGTGTTTTCCATTACGTCAATGTAAAAGACGGGAGCATCGACCAGACGTTCAAAATTTCCGAGTCTGTACTTATCGACTTGGAATTAGGAACAATTCTGGGAAGACCGTAACAGTTTCCGGATTTGTGCGATATTAAAAGTGGAACTGATTTGAAATGAGGGTAACTAATATTTTTAAAAGAACTATGCCATTTTTCTATTAAGGGGGCAATTTTTTGAAGGAGGAGAGTAGAAGATTTTTTTCCATTTGGAATCGCGACCTATATCTGATCATGGTAGCAGCTATTTTCGTCTATACAAATTACATTGAGACAGACTATCTTCGAGGATCACAGAAACTAATAAATAGATATGTTATTCTTGCAAATGAACCGATTTGCCTATTTCTTTGGATGACATATTTGGCACTTACAATTTTCTACTATTGCGATAGGTTAAAAGGCTCTAAAAGAATTGTGTGGTGTAGTTTACTTATATTAGTGGCTGGTTTTATATGGGGTGGCGATTTTTCACTAAGTAGATCATCTTTTCATGAAAATCATTCTGTCTGCTGTGTTGTTTTAGCAATTGTTTATGCAGTAGTATTGGACATTGTAAGAAAAAGGAGGAATGAAAAATGAAGAAAAAGTTATTTGCTGCCGTATGTACATGCTTTTTGGTTGTGAGCATGGTGGTACCTGTAGTTGCCATCGAGCCGACCGCATCTGATGTAGAGACAATTACACCAAAGGGAGCCCTAATTATCTCCGATCCAGAAACAGGGGAACAGTGGAATTGGGATTTACAAGCAGAAGATATTTCTGTAAAGCGAAACAGTAGGGCGGCTGATGGAAATTCGATTAAAGAGGCGGCAGTCAATGTTGACGTAGGAGAATATTTACGTCGCACGATGACTATCCCGGTTGATGGCGAAGAAACTATACGCTATGAGGTTCCGATAACGGTAGGCCTGAGATATTCTGTAGATGAAAAAAAGAATGCCGTATCAATTTACAGAGCGTTTGGATCAGCACCAGAAACAGGAATGTATTATGCTATAAATAAGGTATTTTATTATTCAAATTATTTTGTTTTTGGAACCATGAAACAATATCCAACAACTGATTCATGGTCATATACAACAGATTCAACACCTGGGACGTATAATGGGACATTTTGCCCACATGCGTTGTTAGATTGTAGAATTACGGTCAGAGGAATGGAATCAAGTTATCGCGATGTATCGGTTATCTTTGAACTTGATTTTGTTTGAACTCTTTATGACGCTGAAAAAAGTGGAGCGGCTTTGCCGCTCCACTTTTTTATAACGGTTTACCCGTTTGCGCTTGTGCCAGTTACGTATGGTAAGATGTTCTTGGATAGAAAAGGCTGTGGTAGTAGATGCTGAGTAACCGTCAAAGCTAAAGGCGTATAATAATCGTGGCGGCTTCTTCAAGTTATCGAAACTGCGCCATATCATTTTGCTTGTCCATTTATATTTCCTCCTGCAAAAAAATAAGCCGGAGCGAACTTGATCGCTTCGGCAGGTAAACGTATGATGGGCAAAACGCCCTTTTTGAATCTGGAATGCATCAATACTAAGATTGGATATATTTCCGGATGGTGAAGACCGAGGCACGCTTGAAGAAGTGTTGCAATTTTGAACATTAGTCGTTATATATAATGCATGGTAGGTTGGCACATCATTTCTAGAGAAGGCAACAGTGTTGATATGGAATTGTAGGAAGATACAATATACGTCATATACAACGCTATGGGAGATTCAGTGAGGGTTTTACGAGACGGGAGAATCGAAGTGGGGTTCAGTGAAGATGGCATGCTAACCGCTTTATTTGAGGAGGGCAACCAAAATAAAAACAAGTGTTCTGTTAAGAATGCTGCACTGGTTGGCTATCATCAAAAACTCTGCGGAGGAAGTTACTTATGTGGGATACGGAATTGTTGATTTAGCGGGGTTTGCTGGTACAACATAGGTAGTATAAGCGGATAAAATAATTCAAAAAAGGAGAACATTGAATATGCAATTTTTCAAGAAGAATCAAAAGCGGATTGTGATATTTTTCCTATTTGCAGTACTACTGGTAGGTGTACGACTGACGATTGGTAAGTTACAGGAAACGATTGATAACTCGCCAGAGGCGAATGTCAGGATAACATCTACGGGAATTGATGTAGAAAATCATCAACTTCTTCTAGATGCCGCTGTACCCCTAAAAGGCTGGAAGAAGCCTGCTCTGCTTCTTGAAACGGAGGATACCTCTACGGAAATTTCCTTAACGGAGACAAAAAGCGGTTTATTCATCGGCTCTTTTAGGGTGCCCTTGGATCAGCCAAACAGCTTTCAGCTCTACCTGACGGATGAGGGTACTGTTCAAAAGCGCCTTCGTGATTGCGACAATGCAATAACACTGCTTCCGGTGCATTTTAGAAAATATAATCTTTTGACCCCAAAGTTTGAAGCGGGAAATCTCAGGAACGGAGTTATTACCAGCGAAGTGAGTGATATTTGTTTAGAGGGCGACGAAGATGGTAGCTGTACCGTAGAACTACGTGTGTACTGCAATGGCATTTTGACCAAGGTAGCGCCTGCTACACGGGATGCAGAAAGCGGCCTCTATTGTTCGGAGCGTATAGAAGTGCCGTGTAGACGGGGAGACGCCCTATGGTTGACCATTGCCTATCAGGATACTCAAAATATCGAATGCGAAGTTACTCTTGGACGCTGGGAGATTACCGACAATGGTGATGTCCAGCGTAAGCCTGAGCTGGCGCAAGATATTTACCCAACTTTGACTTGGCCGGAGGAAAATAACAAAACGGCGTAGCTGTAATGAATCTTTCTCATCTGGCGTTCGAAAAGCAATAGCCAGTAAAATTTTAATATTCAAGCTGCGGGGCGAGAGTTTCCGCGGGAAGAAACTGGATACAGTTTCTGTACAGACTGGCAAAGTAAAGGCCGTTGAGCTGCTGGCTGACCAGCAAGAAGAATAATATTTATTTGCCAATCTGGGTTGTTGGTACTATGAAATTCTATCGATTGGCTTCCGGTTTTCCGACAAAAAGCGGTTCGTTGCTCCCGACAAAACGGGGTCGCGAACTCCCGGCACTAACAGTAGGAAAATAGAAGTACTAGATCAGGGGGGTATTGTTATGGCCGGGAAATATGAAAAAATAATGGCACTTCTTCCATCTGTCCAGCAACAGCGGGTGGAAGGGCAACACGGAAAGAGATAGATAAAAGCAGAAGAAGTTCCCGTAGAGGAATCCAAGCCAAAGAAATCCATAATTTCGTGGTTAAGCGTTCCGCCTCTAAAGGCCAGGATGAAGGGAATCACTTTTTGAAAGGGAAACTTCCTGTTCCTGGTATTGTCTTTGCCGGGTCTTGCGGAGAAGAGCCATTTGTAGTCTGTCATAGCTTGAATTGCATCTTTCAGTGCTTTTTTTGCGGTTTTTGGATTCATAAGTAAGCCTCCTCGTAGTTTGGCGTGTCGGGACACGCTTCTAACTACAAAGGCCATTTTGCTAACTTCGGTTAGCAAAATGGCCGCACGAAATGATGCTTTTGTCAAGCCCTGTTTTGAATTATTACGAAAAAAACCTCCTACCCTCTCATTTCTGAGGGTAGGAGGTTTTGTCAGCTTAACTTACTGATATTGGCCGGAATCGGCAGGGGAATTTTATACGCTGCTCGTTTTGGCGGTAATAGTATTTTAATTGATCGCCGACTTTTTGATCCGGCTTGAACGGAGCGGAGACAACCGCCTGTTTAGATGTCAAAATGAATGGCTGGATGGTTACTCACGTGCCCGTTACTATCTGGGATCGCATCTGTAACATACAACGCGCAGCCCTTCTCCCGCACCATCTGAAGGACGGAGGCAGCGGGACAATCATCGGTACGGGTGTTGGAGACAGAGATCACAACCGTCTTCGGGGCCAGCATATCCAGCAGATGTGGGGTGATGGAATCCCGGTGGCCATGATGCGGTAGCTTGACAAGTGTACAGGGCGGGATCTCATGCTTCTCCCAGCAGTCGGCATACATATCGCCGGGCAGCTCCACGGCAGTTTCCTTGCAGATCAGCCGCAGGCGGATGCTGGTGTTGTTGATAAAGCCGTCCAACTCTTCCAGCTCTCTGTTGTCGGCCCGGTCTTCCAGCACATTTTGCCAGATGGCGGCCTGACGCTCAAAAATAGGCTGCGCTTCCAAGAAGCATTCTGCCGTCAGTTCCGGTGTCAGCGGCCACGTGCCGGGGGACGCAAGAGAAACCTCTGTTCCCTGCTGTTCCATAATCGCAAGTGCGCTTAAGAATACATTCAGAGATTCCAGCAGGCATCTGGCTCCGGCGGAAAATCCCTCCGGTACCGGTACACGTTTCCCCCAGAAGATTCTGTCCGGAAGATAGTTGCACCGGAAGCTCCTGACCGCAACGCACTCCAGCAATTTCGTCAGACCGCCGCTGTGGTCTCTGTGAAGATGGGTCAGCACCAGCAGATCCAGAGTATCTATTCCCTCCTGCCGCAGGAAGTCCGCGGCAGAGATCCGCTGAGAATCAGGCCCCCCATCGCCGACGGTCCAATCGCCGCAGTCCACCAGCATGGTGAAGCTGCCGCTACGAATCAAAATGGCATCCCCATAGCCCACATTGATAAAATCAAGTGTCATGGCTCCCTCCATCCTTCAGGATGTGGAGCTTTCGGGTATCCAGACAGAGCTGCACGGCTCCACTTCTGGCTCCGCTCAGGTCCACATTGGCATCGTCGATAATAAACTGTTCCTCACCGACCCGCACCCAGTAGCGGATTATGCGGCCCAGAAAGCTGTAATTTTCGATCTGACCTTCCAGACTCTTCCCTTCCGGCACAGACTCCCCGGGTTCCGCCAGACGGATGCACTCCGGCCGCACCACCAGCGTCACGGTCTCGCCAGGTTCCACAGGGACCTCCGTGGGAATCTGGAGGAGCATCCCGTTGTGGTCAGCGGCAACAGTGCCGCCTTCAGCAGACACAATTCTGGCGGTCAGGAAATTGACCGTGCCCACGAAATCTGCCACAAAGCGGTTGGCAGGCCGGAAATAGATCTCCCAAGGAGAGCCGATCTGCTCGATGTGTCCGCTGCGCATGACCGCAATGATGTCGGACATGGAGAGTGCCTCATCCTGGTCATGGGTAACATAGATAGTGGTGATGCCCAGCTTCTGCTGGATCTGCCGCAGTTCCGTGCGGACGTCCACACGCAGCTTGGCATCCAGGTTGGAAAGGGGTTCGTCCAGAAGCAGGATCTCCTGGCCCATCACCAGTGCCCGGGCAAAGGCCACCCGCTGCTGCTGACCGCCGGACATCTCCTTGGGGAATCGCTTCTCCAGCCCTACCAGGTTAAACATCTTCAGCATTTCCTGAACCCGGCGGTCCATCTCTTCCTTAGGAGTTTTATTCAGCTTCAGGCCATAGGAAATATTCTCATAGACAGTCATATGGGGAAAAAGTGCGTACTCTTGGAACACCAGAGGGGTGTTGCGCTTAAAAGGCGGCAGTCCGTTCATCCGTTTGCCGTCTACCAGCACATCGCCCGATTCCGGCTCAGAAAAGCCGGCCAACTGGCGCATCAGGGTCGTTTTACCGCAGCCGGAGGGGCCCAGAAGCGTCACAAAAGCACCCTTTGGGATCTCAAGAGACACATGATCCAGTGCCGTAAAGTTTCCGAACTGCTTAACAACATTTTTAAATTCAATGTAAGGTCTCATATCTCTTCGCCTCCTGTTTACAATTCCAGCTCAATGCCCTGCTTACCCAAAACCCACTGCGCCAGCTTCAAAACGGTGAACGCAATGGTGATCAGTACGATGGTAAAGGCTGCCGCCTCACCGTACTGTCCACTCTGCACCAGCACCATAACCGAGATGGTACCCACAGTAGTAGAGGGCGCATACAGGAAGATCACCACGCTCAGGCAGGTGACGGACCGCAGGAAGGACAACACAAAGCTGGACATAAAGGGCGCTTTCAGCAAGGGAATGATGACGTCCTTAAAGGAACGGAAGCTGTTGGCTCCCAGATTCAGCGCCGCATCCTCCACAGATGCGCCGATCTGCTGCAGCCCCGCCGTGGCAGAGCTGTAACAGGTGGGAATATTCCAGAACAGCAGGGCCAGAACCATAATCACGGAGGTTCCCGTCAGCTCAAGGGGCGGCGCATTAAAGGCCATCACGAAGCCGATGCCGAGGAACATACCGGGAATGGCGCCGGGCAGAATACCCAGGAAATCCAACAGGCGGTTAATGCCCACCTGCTTCTTCTGCACGATGTAGGCCAGGACCATCGCCAGGAACGAAGCTCCCAGAGAAGCCAGGAAGCCATAGCGGATCGAGTTCCAGATCTGCTTTCCCTTCAGGAATACATACTGGATATTCTTCATGGTCAGCGACCAGTCATAGCCCCAGGTCTTGGTAAACGCGCCGTAGAAAAGCGTGCCGTAGACCAGCAGGATAAAGAGGGAGATCAGCATCGTCAGGCTGAACAGCCCCCATTTGACCCACTTGGGGACCGGGAAGGGGTTCAAGGAGATCTCCTTGCCGGTGATTGTCACATAAGACCGTTTGCCCACCCAGAAGTTCTTCACCAGGAATAACACCACCGCAGGGACCAGCAGTGCCACCGCCAGCACAGAGGCGGTCTTCATATCGTACCAACCGGAGATCTGCATATAGGCCTCTGTGGGTAACAGGGCCAGGTCTCCGCCAATCATCTGGGGATTGCCGAAGTCGGTGAGTACATTGATGGCAGCCACCAATGCGCCGCCAGCCACGCCGGGGCGGCACAGCGGCCAGAAGACATCCTTGAATACACGCCAGCGGGGAGCGCCCATGTTATAGGCCGCGTACTCCAAATTGGTGGAAATGGAGCGGATCACGCCGTAAATGACAGAATAGGCATACGGGAAAAACGTGACGGTCTGGACGATCCACAGGCCCAGGCGACCATAAATATCAACATGCAGCCCCAGAAGCTGTTTGGTGACGATACCCTGTACGCCGAAAAGCAGAATATAACTCAGTGCCACGATGAAAGGCGGGGACACGATGGGCAGCAGCGTCACAAATCTGAAAAGGCCTTTACAAGGAACATCCAGTCGGGCAATAACGTATGCAAAGAGGAATGCCACCGCCGTGCAGGACACCGTGGAGATCAGGGTCATGAACAGGCTGTTTTTCAGGGCTGTGAACCAGCGGGCTTTCTGGAACAACTGCATATAGTCCTGTCCGCTGGGGAACGTGATAACCCGGATCACCGGGTATACCACGAAGAATCCAACGAAAAGGATAATCGCGATAATGGCCAGCATTAAAAGCGGTTCGTTTTTCAGCCGCTTCATTTCTTTGACCGATTCCCGGAGCGCAACACCGGAGGCCATAAGGATCAGCTCCTTCCGATAAGGTGATGAAAGAGGTTCATTGAAAGCATAGGGTATCTCAAAGGTCTATCAAAAATAGCATGGGCCGCCTGCCCACAACGCAGGCAGGCGGCCCAAGGGTAAATGAGAAATGAAATCAGGCGCGGTTGGAAATGATCTCAGCGTCGAACTTCTCCAGAACGGCTTCCTTCATAGAAGCGGCCTGATCACGGTCATAGTCAACAAGGTCTACTTCCTCCAGAGTGGGCAGACCGGCAGGGGCTGCCACATCGGCGCGGACAGGATAGCGGTAGGAAGTAGCAACGCTCAGTTCCTGCGCTTCCTTCGTCAGCAGCCAGTCGATGAACACCTTGGCGTTCTCGGTGTTGGGGCCACCCTTAATGATGGCGGAGCCGCCGATCTCATAAGCAGTCTGCTTGGGGATGATGAGCTTCAGCGGATAGCCCTGCTGCTGGATCTTGAAGCTATCATGAGCCCAGGCGATGGAGGCGATGAACTCACCGGTAGCCACAGGGCTGATGACATCGCCGGCACCCTTATAATAATGATGTACGTTCTGATCCAGAGCCTTCAGATAATCCCACGCAGCGTCCTCGCCCAAGCGGAAGATCTGGCAGGCAGTGGCGATGTAAGCGCCGCCGGCCGTGGTGGGGTTGGCCCACACGAACACGTCCTTATAGTTGGGATCCAGCAGATCATCCCAGGTTTCCGGCATCTTGACACCCTTGGGAGTCAATTCCTTCTCAAAGCGCTCCTCGTTGATGATGATGCTCAGAACGCCCATGTACCAGCCCTGCCAGAAATGATTGGGATCGTTAAAGCGGGCATCCAGGCTGTCATTGTTGGGAGAGTCATATGCCTCAAAAGCACCTGCGGTGGCCAAAGAGCCATACAGGTCCACAGAGCCGCCTACCAGAATGTCTGCCTTTGGATTGGCCATCTCTGCCTGCACACGGGCCACGGCATCGCCGCCGCCCAGAGAGATGTACTCGATCTCAATGCCGGTATCCTTCTTGAACTGGTCTGCGATGGCGATGGTATTGTCCTCGTTCAGTGCGGAATAGACCACCAGCTTGCCGCCGGTCTGTCCTGCGGTGCTGCCGTCATTCGTGTCTGCGGGAGGGGTATCCGTTTTGCCGCCGCATGCGGCCAGAGTCAGCGCCATAGTCAGCGCCAGTGCTAAGCTCAAAAACTTCTTCATGGGACACAGCTCCTTTTCATCATATTGATTTTGAGGAAAACGCGGTGCGTTTCTGTATCTATACCGTACCAAATATTTTGGAACGTGTCAATTAGATTTTTGACATTTCGCAAAATCTGAATGAGCTTTCGTCGCTATGCATATATAATATGAACAACAATCGGCGCATTGCACAGTGCGCTCTTGCGCCCATTGACTTGAAGCAGCAGCAAAAACATAGTAAAATAAATGTATCACAAGCATAGGGGGAGGATGACGTATGCCCACCATCAAAGATATTGCCCGAGAGGCGGGTGTTTCCCACGGGACGGTCTCCAACGTTATCAACGGCCGGGGCAACGTCAGCGTGGAGAAGATACAACTGGTGTGGCAGGCTGCGGAGAAGCTGGGCTACAAGGTCAACAGCAAGGCACAAAGCCTCCGGCAGGGTCAGGACCGCAGCATTGCGGTGCTTCTGCCGAGCATTGAGGACCGCCGCTGGGCGGCCATGTATGAGGTATTCCAGAACGAGTTTATCCGGCACGGCTACTCAGTTCAGCTATATTCCACCCGCTCTATGGAGACCACCGAGAAAGAACTGCTGGCTGCCGCTCTGGCTGAGCGGGTCAGCGCGGTCATCAGCCGTTCGTGTCTGTTGGATGCCGCAGCGTATTATCGGGCAGAGGCCCCGGAGCTTCCAATTGTACTCCTTTCTCGGGAAAGCCGTGCACTCGAAAATGTTATGTATGCCGCGTTCGATCCCGAGCGAATGGGAACAGACATCGCCTGGCATCTGCGGCGGAAAGGACTGCGGCGGATTGGTATTTTTACAGAGCCCGCCGCATTTCCGGATACCGCGCTGTTTCTAAATGGATTCCGGACGGTCTGCGCGGATGAGACAAGTGTTCTGGATTGCCCAAATCATCAGGTGGATCTGCGGGCCTTTGAGCTTTTTGAAGAGGACGAACCGTTTGATGCCATCGTATGCACGGATCAGCGCCGGGAATCGGCTGTCCGGGCGGCCTGTGCTTATGCCAGCCGTCGGCCGCTGCCGCTGATCGTGTCTGCTGCCCCCCGGTCTGCTGTGACCGATCCGTTGGCGTTGGCATATGAGCTGGATTACAAGCGTCTGGCGCACCGGATCGTTAAGGCTCTGCTGGCACGTCTGGAAACGCGATCCCCCCTGCCGCCGACCCTTTTTATGGAGAACAATGGTTTTCGAAATCAGATGCCGGTGCCGCAGTTGACGGAATCAAACCTGCGGATGCTCACGATGGCGTCCCCTTCCACCACAGCGTTGAAACGCCTGCTGCCGCATCTGGAAAAAAGCACAGGGATTCATTTGGAACTGACGGTGCTCCCTTCCCTGAGAGATGTCTACGAGGTGATCCAATCCTCCGGCAGCGGACGGTATGATCTGATCCGGATGGATGTGGCCTGGATGGACGAGCTTGCTAAAAAGCTGTTTCGGCCGCTCCATCAAATTCCCTTTGACTGGGACCGTCTGCTGGCGCAGACGCTGCCGGAGTTCGGAGACAGCTATACCTCCGTCAACGGAGAGCGCATCTGCGTCCCCTACGATCCCAGCACACAGCTTATGTTTTACCGGCGGGATTTGTTTTGCGACCCCACCTACAAGCGAATGTATTTTGAAGCCTACCGGCGGGAACTGGAGGTTCCAAAGAGCTTTGAAGACTACAATCGGATCGCAGGCTTTTTCACCCGCAGCCTCAATCCGGCTTCCCCTGTGCAGTATGGTACGACGGTAGCCATCGGCAACGTGGTGGTAAGCCCCAGTGAATTTCTGCCCCGTTTGTTTGAGCAGGGTGGAAAGCTGTTCAACGCCAAAGGCCAGATCACTGTCGACACCCCGGAAGCCTTGGCAGCCCTGAAAAACTACCGGGAAACGTATGCCTGCTCCGACAGGACCGTGCATGACATCTGGAAAAACGTGCTGGAAGGCTTTGCGGATGGCTCCGCCGCCATGACAGTGGTGTTTATCAACTATGCCTCCCACATTTTAAACTCCAAGATGTCCAGCATCGCCGGCAAGCTTGGCTTTGCGCCGGTACCAGGCGGCAAGCCCCTGTCAGGCGGCGGCGTGGTGGGAATCACCCGAAGCTGCGCGCACCCGGAAACGGCTTGTGCGTTTTTGTCCTGGCTGTATTCCAACCAGACCGCACCGGCGTTCACCTTACTGGGCGGGTTGTCACCCTGCCGTTCGGCATACAGCAACCGGGACATCAAGGAGCGGTATCCTTGGCTGTCTGCGGCCCGCCGCAGCTTTCCCAGCGCCCAGCGCCGGAGTGGAAGTGCCTATTACAGCAACTTCAGCGAGCTGCAAATGGAGAATATCCTGGCAGCCTATGTGCAGCGGGCAGTCCTCGGCGTCTGTACGCCGGAGGAGGCCCTTGCGCAGGCGCAAGCGGAAATGGACGCACATTTTACCGCAAATTCGGAATTTCTCTGATAATGGCGCGGCTTAGAGTGAAAAAGCGCAAAGAAAAACACGGCAAGCATGCCGTGTTTTTCTTTTATGCCCCTTGTGCTTATACCGTTTTCATTTCCCAAAAACGTGCAGATACACCGAAATAAGGACCGAGAGGACCTCGCAATTACATCTAATCAGTTCAATGCTCCAGCTGGTCCACGAACTGCCGGGCCGTCCGTCCGGAACGGCTGCCGCTGCGGACCTGCCACGTGGCGGCTGCGGCCCGGAGTTGTTCCGGCGGGAGGTCCGTCCCCGCCTTTTCCGAAAGTGCGGAGACGATCTGCTGGTATTCCTCGAAGGTGGGGGCCGGGTAGAAGATCTGCAAGCCGAAGCGGCTGGCCAGAGACAGCTTTTCCTCCACGGTATCGGAGCGGTGAATGTCGCCGTTGTGCTCCACATCGCCGCGGTCGCTCCACACCTCCCGCACCAGATGGCGGCGGTTGGAGGTGGCGCAGATCCGCACGTTTTCCGGCGGCGCCTCCGCCCCGCCCTCCATGACGGCCTTCAGATATTTATAGGAGGTCTCGTTTTCCTCAAAGGACAGATCATCCAGAAACAGAAGAAAACGGTAGTTGCGGCCCTTTACCTGCCGCAGAATGTCGGGGATCAGGTCATACTGCTCCTTGTAAAGCTCAATGAGCCGCAATCCCTGATCGGCGTACTCGTTGACGAGGGCCTGGATACTGGTGGATTTTCCGGTACCGGCATCGCCGTAGAGCAGCACGTTGTTGCTGCCCTTCCCCCGCAGAAAGGCTTCCGTATTGCGGATCAGCAGATCCTTTTGCTGCCGGTAGCCCACCAGATCCGCCAGACGCACCGGGGGACGGTCCTCCACGGGGACCAGCTCCGCGCCGTTCCCTGTCCTTCTGGCCCGGAACACCTGCCCCATGCCCAGCAGACCGACGCCCCGGGTCTGGTAGAACGCCGTCAGGCGGTCCAGCAGCCCCTCCGGGGAATTGGCGGCGGCCAGTTCCCCACTGAACGCCAGAAACGAGGCGCAATCTGCGGTATGGCGGCTCTCGTGGCGGAAGTCCCGCAGCAGCGGCCACACCCCGCCCTCCAGCGGCGCGTTCAACAGCTCAAAAAAGAGCTTCATATCTGCCAGTGCCAATGCTTCCAGTGTGTCCTGTCCGCCGGAATGCCGCTCCCACGCGAGGGAGAAAGGGTTTTCGCTTGACACAAGCTCCCGGGCGATACAGCAGCGCCACAGGTCGCCCTGCCAGCCGTTTTCCACGGCCAGCGCCACCAGCTCCCCCTGAGCGGCCACGCGGACGGCTTCCTCCGTCGCCATGAGCCGCCGGAGAAGGCTGTCCGGCTTCTGCCGGAACAAAATCAGGCTGTCTAATGCCTCAACTGTGTGCATAAGTTCCGCCCTCATTGCAGAATAGCGCCCTTGTCGGCAGAGGACACCAGCTTGGCGTAGCGGGTCAGATAGCCGCTCTTGATCTTCGGCTCCGGGCAGACCCAGGTTTTCCGGCGCTCCGCCAGCTCCGCGTCCTCCACGCACAGGTGGATGGACCGGCCGGGAATGTCGATCTCAATGAGATCCCCCTCCCGCACCAGACCAATCACGCCGCCGGAGGCAGCCTCCGGGCTGACGTGGCCGATGGAGGCTCCCCGGGTCGCGCCGGAGAACCGGCCGTCGGTGATGAGGGCCACGTCCTTGTCCAGTCCCATACCGGCGATGGCGGAGGTGGGGTTCAGCATCTCCCGCATACCGGGGCCGCCCTTGGGTCCCTCGTAGCGGATCACCACCACGTCACCGGGACGGATGCCCCCGGCGTAGATGACGGCGATGGCCTCCTCCTCGCTGTTGAACACCCGGGCGGGACCCTTGTGCCGCAGCATTTCCGGGGCCACGGCGCTCTGCTTCACCACGCAGCCGTCCGGGGCCAGATTGCCAAACAGGGCGGCGATGCCGCCGGTCTTGGAATAAGGCTCCTCCAGCGGGCGGATGAGACTGGTGTCCAGATTCTCCGCCGTTTCCAGATTTTCCCCTACGGTCTTACCCGTCACGGTAGGCAGCGAGGTATCCAGCAGGCCGGCCTTGGTCAGTTCCTTCATCACGGCCCAGACGCCGCCGGCCCGGTCCAGATCCTCGATATAGGTGTCACCGGCAGGAGCCAGATGGCAGAGGTTGGGGGTCTTGTCGCTGATGCCGTTGACCATGCGCAGATCCAGCTCCACCCCGGCCTCGTGAGCGATGGCGGGCAGGTGCAGCATGGTGTTGGTGGAGCAGCCCAGCGCCATGTCCACGGTCTCGGCGTTGTGGAAGGCGGCTTCCGTCATAATATCCCGGGGCCGGACGTTTTTCTCCACCAGCTCCATGATCTTCATGCCGGTCTGCTTGGCCAGCCGCAGCCGGGCGGAGTACACGGCGGGAATGGTGCCGTTGCCCCGGAGGGCCATGCCGATGGCCTCCGTCAGGCAGTTCATGGAGTTGGCGGTGTACATACCGGAGCAGGAGCCGCAGGTGGGACAGGCGTTTTCTGTGTAATCCGCCACCCCGGCCTCGTCCAGCTTTCCGGCGTGATACGCCCCCACCGCCTCAAACATATGGCTCAGGCAGGTGCGCCGGCCGTCGGTCAGGTGACCGGCCAGCATGGGGCCGCCGGAACAGAAGATGGTAGGGATATTCAGCCGCGCAGCCGCCATCAGCAGGCCCGGCACGTTCTTGTCGCAGTTGGGGATCATCACAAGGCCGTCAAACTGATGGGCCATGACCATGGCCTCCGTGGAATCCGCGATGAGGTCCCGGGTCACCAGAGAATACTTCATACCCACATGGCCCATGGCGATGCCGTCGCACACGGCGATGGCCGGAAACATCACCGGCGTACCGCCTGCGGCCCGGATACCGGCCTTTACAGCCTCGGCGATCTTGTCCAGCCCCATGTGGCCGGGGACGATCTCGTTATAGGAGCTGACCACGCCAATGAGGGGCCGGGCAAGCTCCTCATCGGTATAGCCCAGCGCGTAAAGCAGGCTGCGGTTGGGCGTCCGCTCCACGCCGGTCTTGATCTGTTCAGAACGCATACGCTTCTCCTCCCCTCGGTCAGTTGGAGGCGGTGTCCAGATCCTTGTCGCCGCCCCAGATCATGTTGCGGCGCAGCTCCTCGCCCACCTGCTCCATGAGGTGCTTGGCCAGCTGGTCCCGCTTGGAGTTGAAGAAGGTACGGCCCCGGCTCTTGTTCTCCGCGATCCAGCGGCCGGCAAAGGTGCCGTCCTGAATGTCCGCCAGCACTGCCCGCATCCGGGCCTTGGTCTCCTCGTGGGGCAGCACCCGGGGGCCGGAGACGTACTCGCCGAACTCGGCGGTGTCGGAGATGGAGTAATTCATAGCGGCCACGCCGCCCTTGTTGATGAGGTCGATGATGAGCTTCATCTCGTGGATGCACTCGAAATAGGCGTTTTCCGGGGCGTAACCGGCTTCCACCAGCGTCTCGAAGCCGCACTGCATCAGATCCACCACGCCGCCGCACAGAACGGTCTGCTCGCCGAAGAGGTCGGTCTCGGTCTCATCGTGGAAGGTGGTCTCCATGATGCCCGCCCGGGCGCCGCCGATGCCGGCGATGTAGGCCAGCGCGATCTCGTAGGCCCGGCCGGTGGCGTTCTGCTCCACGGCCACCAGGCAGGGCACGCCCTTGCCGGAAACATAGGTGGAGCGGACGGTGTGGCCGGGGCCCTTGGGCGCCGCCATGAACACGTCCACACCGGCGGGAGGCACGATCTGCTTGTAGCGGATGTTGAAGCCGTGGGCAAAGGCCAGGGCGTTGCCTTCCTCCAGATAGGGGGCGATATCCTTCTTGTAAACGTCGGCCTGTACCTCATCGTTAATGAGCATCATCACGATGTCGCCCCACTTGGCGGCCTCGGCAACGGTCTTGACGGTAAGCCCCGCGGCCTCCGCCTGCGCCCAGTTCTTGGAGCCTTCCCGCAGGCCTACGCAGACCTCGCAGCCGGAGTCCTTCAGGTTCAGGGCATGGGCATGGCCCTGAGAGCCGTAGCCGATCACGGCGATCTTCTTGCCGTTGAGATAGTTCAGGTCGCAATCCTTTTCATAATACATCTTAGCCATGGTAGATTTCTCCTTTTTATAATGGTTTTGTGTTGAAATGAATGATAAATGCCCGATTTACAGCATTTTTCCAAGATTGAATTCCAGTGTTTCCTTCCGCTCGTCCTGAATGGTGTACCGGCCCCGCTCCAGCGCCACCATGCCGGTGCGGACCATTTCCAGAATACCGAACTCCCGCAGCAGGTCCGTCAGCGCCTCGTTTTTGGATTCCTCCCCGATGACTGCCAGGGTCATGGAGGTGGAGGAAACGTCCAGAATGGAGGCCCGGAACACGTTGGCCAGCTGGATCAGCTCGCTGCGGACGCTCCGCTCCTCCGCCCGGACCTTGCAGAGCACCATCTCCCGGCGGATGGAGTGTTCCTCCGCCAGCAGCCGGACGGAATGTACCGGCACCATTTTGGACAGCTGGTTGCACAAAAGCTCCGTCTGCTGGTCGTCCGTCAGGACCTCCAGCGTCAGGCGGGACAGGCCGCGTTCCTCCGTGGGGCCGACGGCCAGAGATTCGATGTTGAACCCCTTGCGGGAAAACAGCCGGGAGATCTGGGAGAGCACGCCGGGCTCGTCATCCACCAGGACGGAAAAGGTGCGTAATGTCGTTTCCATGATGTTGTCCTCCTCTCCTCAGCTCAGCAGGAATTCCGTGATGTGATGGCCGCCGTTGACCATGGGGTGCACCATCTCGTCAGCGTTGATGGCGCAGTCGATGACGTAGCCCCGGCCCTGAGCGCTTTCTGCCAGCGCCTCCGTGATGGCCTCCTCCAGCTCGCTGGGCTGGGTGACCCGGCGGCCCTTCAGACCGAAGGCGTCCGCGAACTTCACGAAGTCCGGGCTGCGGTTTTCCAGAGACGTCTGGGAATACCGGTGGTCGTAGATCAGGCTCTGCCATTGCCGGACCATGCCCAGATTCCGGTTATTGAAGATCACGGTGATGACCGGCAGTCCGTAATAGGCCTCGGTAGCCAGCTCGTTGCCGTTCATGCGGAAGCAGCCGTCGCCGGTGATATGGATCACCGTTTTGTCCGGGTTCCCCTGTTTGGCGCCGATGGCGGCCCCCAGGCCGAAGCCCATGGTGCCGAAGCCGCCGGAGGTCAGGAGCTGGCCGGGATAGTCGAAATGCAGGTGCTGGATGGCCCACATCTGGTGCTGACCCACATCCGTGGCCACGATGGAGTCCTGCGGGCATTTTCGGGCGATGGCGGAAAGCACCTGCTTCGGCGTCAGGACGCTCTCGCTTTCGCCGTACTCCGTTTCCCGGGGGAAGGAGAGCACGAAGTCCTTCCACTCCTTATGCTCGTACTGGGGCAGGCGCTCCAGCAGCAGATTCAGGACCTGCTTGGCGTCGCCGATGATGTGGTGGTCCGTCTGGACGTTCTTGTTGATCTCCGCCCGGTCGATGTCGATATGGACGATCTTGGCCTGATGCGCGAAGGTCTCCGGCTTCAACGCCACCCGGTCGGAGAACCGGCAGCCCACGGCGATCAGCAGGTCACAGTTGTCGCAGGCCATGTTGGAGGCCACGGAGCCGTGCATCCCGATCATGCCGGTGGTCATCACGTCCCGGCCGGAAACGCCGCCGCCACCCATCACGGTGATGGCCACCGGCGCGTCGATCCGGCGGACAAACTGTCGGAATTCCTCGTGGGCACGGCTGCGGACCACACCGCCGCCGCAGATCAGCATGGGCTTTTTGGATTCCGCGATCATCTCCACCAGCTTTTCCACGTCGTCCAGATCCGCCTCCGGCATTTTCAGGCTGCTGGTGTAGGCCCGGCGGATCAAGGATGCCAGATGCCCGGAGGCGGCGTGCTGCTCCAGAGGCAGCGGCTCGTAGTCGCACTCGGCGCTGGTCACGTCCCGGGTGATGTCGATGACCACCGGACCGGGGCGGCCGCTGCGGGCCAGGGCGAAGGCCTCCCGCACCGTGTCTGCCAGCTTTGTCACATCCCGCACCAGATAGGTGGATTTTGTAATGGGCATCGTAATGCCGGTGATGTCCACCTCCTGAAACGCGTCCCGGCCGATGAGGTTCTGGGGCACGTTGCAGGAAATAAAGACCACCGAGGAGGAATCCATGTACGCGGTGGCGATGCCGGTGGTCAGGTTCGTAGCGCCGGGGCCGGAGGTGGCGAAGCACACGCCCACCTTGCCGGTGCTGCGGGCGTAGCCGTCCGCCGCGTGAGCGGCCCCCTGCTCATGGGAAGTCAGAATATGGGTGATCTCCTTGCAGTCATATAAAGCGTCATACACGTTCAGGATCGTGCCGCCGGGATACCCGAAAATGGTATCCACCTTCTGTTCCCGCAGACATTCCATCAAGATCCGCGCGCCTGTGAGTTTCATGTCGATTTCCTCCCCGTACAAGTAGCAAAAAAAGCGGCCCCGCTGACCAGCGGGACCGCTTTCGGCTCGTTTTTCTTACAAGCTCAACCGTTCTGTACCCCACGCCAGCCATATGGAATTGTGCCAATAATGGAAATAATGGCAACAAAAATGGACGCCATAATGGCGTCCATAATAATGGCGATCATAGAGCGGGAGCTTGCGGCGCAAGAGGATACGGCGTCTGCCTTGGCAGCCGCTGCGACAGTATGATCGAACATCTTTCTCATCCTGTCCACACCCCTCTCGTAAGATGTGGTTACAGTACCACTCATGAAGCGCTTTGTCAATCCGGTTTTGATAGATCGACCTATCTTTCGTAGCATTTCCAAAAATTTGCGGAATCCCGGCAAATTGGAATTGTAAATTTTGCCATAAAAAGCCAATCCCGGATCAGTTCTGCAGAAGGGACACAGACTTATACAGCACCAAAAACGGCGCCCTCTGCCGGAGATTCTTCTCCGACCGGGAGCGCCGTTTCGTTTCCGCTTTTCTGCTCCGGAGATCCATTCAGGAAACTCGTCGCTTTTCCAGGAGCGGCCCTCAGTCCTCCACCACCGCAAGCGCCTCGGAACCTTTTGATAACTGGCCATACATTTTCTGTTCGTAACTGTCGCTTTGTGTCAAATTTTATATTTCATCAGTTATAGCTTATAGACTCGCAATTTCTCCATTGAATTTCAACCGTAAGTGTGCTATACTATAGTCAGCCACGGAAAGGAGGCTAAGACTTATGATCAAACGCGAACTGTATATGAGCCGCATCCGTCCGTTTATCGGAACGGAGCTGATCAAGGTCATGACCGGTATCCGCCGCTGCGGGAAGTCGGTCATGTTGGAGCTGATCAAGCAGGAACTCACGGAGTCCGGTGTCAGCTCGACGCAGTTTGTCTCCATCAATTTTGAAGATATGAGCTATTCCCACCTGCAAACCGCACAGGCGCTGCATGATGAGATCACCGCAAGAGCCGCAGAAATAGAGGGCAAGGTCTATTTATTCTTTGATGAAATACAGGAGGTCAAGGACTGGGAGAAGTGCATCAACTCTCTCCGTGTTTCGCTGGATTGCGACATCTACATCACCGGATCCAATGCAAAGCTGCTGTCCGGTGAGCTTGCGACTTATTTGGGCGGTCGGTATGTGGAGTTTGTGATCTATCCGTTCTCCTTCGGGGAGTTCATGGAGCTGTACCGTTCGATTGCCCCCGATGCGTCCATCCAGCAGTGTTTCCAAAAGTACCTGCTCGCCGGAGGGATGCCCTATCTCGCAAATCTCCGATATGCGGATGCGCCGTCCAAGCAATATCTTCACGATCTGTTCAACTCTGTCCAGCTCAAGGACATCGTGAAGCGGAATAAAATCCGGGATGTAGATTTGCTGGAACGGATCATTGCCTATGTGATCGCCAATGTGGGAACGACCTTCTCGGCGACCTCGCTTGCAAAGTTTCTGAAAAACGAGCAACGCACCGTTGCCCCGGAAACGATTCTGAACTATATCAGATACTGCTGTGAGGCGTACCTGTTCTATCAGGTGAAACGGGAGGACTTGCAGGGCAAACAGATCCTTGCGTCCAACGAGAAGTATTATATTGCCGATCATGGTATCCGCGAGGCGGTCTTTGGTGGCAATATGCGGGACATCAATCTCATTTTGGAAAATATCGTGTATCTGGAACTGCTGCGCCGGGGCTATGAAGTGACTGTCGGCAGAACGGGCGATAAGGAAATTGATTTTGTATGCGACAAGCGCGGCGAAAAGCTGTATGTTCAGGTCATTTACCTGCTGGCATCGGAAGAAACCGTCAACCGTGAGTTTGGTGCGTATGACAGCATCCGCGACAACTTCCCGAAGTACGTTGTTTCTCTCGATGAGTTCGATATGAGCCGAAACGGGATCAAACACCGGAATATCCGCGACTTCCTCTTGGCTGAGGAATGGAACTGATATCAGTACCCGCCGCAGTTTTTCACTGCGGCGGGTATTTTTATGCGGCACATCAGAGAACGCCGTCTCGTTTCCGCTTTTCTGTACCAGAGATCCATTCAGGAAACTCGTCGCTTTTCCGGGAGCGGCCCTCAGTCCTCCATCACCAGGCGGCCCTCCACCTCCCGGCTGAGGTGCTGGTTCACCGTCAGGTATTCCTCCACCACGTCCCGGGCGGAGGTGGACAGCACCCGGATCTTGCCGTTTTTCTCCACCTCCTCCAGCGTGATGTCCAAAAACGGCTTGAGGTTGTTGTAGTGGTACTTCTGCACTGCCACGGTATAAAGCCGCTCAGCGTACAGGGCCTCGCCGTCCAGTGTCAGGGTGCGGAAGGCCTGCTCGCTCCGGGACCAGACGATGTGCGTCCCGTGAGAGAACTGGTAGAACTCCGTGTGCTCCCCCTGGAAAGCCTCGTCCCGCAGGATATGGCGGATCATCCGCTCCAGCTGGGTACCGGTGACTTTGAGCATATACACCGCGTCGTCATAGGGCAGGCACTCCACAAGGTCTGCGTAGTGGACCACCGGGCCGAGGGCGTAGCTGCGGATGGCCCCGGCCCCCATGAGCATCAGGTCGATGCCGAAGCTGTCCCGCAGAATGTCGGCGATGAGGTCTCCCAGCGCCGTTTCCTGATTGCGCTTGGGATGGGTCAGCTCACAGGAAAGACGGGTGATGATGCGGTCATACTTCTGAGAGGTGGCGCTCCTGTAGCGCTGAATGAAGTTCTCCACCTCCTCGTCCCGGAGACAGTGAGCGTCGTCGATGGGGACCATCTGCCAGGTAAAGGTGTCGATGGCGTTGAGGTCGGTGTCCACCATGATGTCGAACCGGCCGATCTCGTCGGTGCCGGTGCCCGCTTGCACGATGTAAATGTCGTTGACCTTGAAGGGCTCCTCTAACTTTGTGTGGCTGTGGCCGCCAATGATGACGTCCACGCCCCAGTCTGGGTCCAGCATCGCCGCCAGCTTCTTGTCCTCCTCAAAGCCGATGTGGGTCAGCAACACGGTGAAATCAATGTCGATGGCGTTGTAGGCGTTGCAGATGTTGCCCACCTCCCGGGCCGCCTCCCCGATGTCCACAAAGGACCCGATCAGCTCGTCCGTCTTGGTGGCGGCCAGCACCTCCTCCGTGATGATGCCGATGAACAGGATCTTCATATTGTCGATATGGGCGATCCAGAAGGGCCGGAACATCCGCCGTCCGTTGGATTTGATGTGCAGATTGGCGTTGATGATAGGGAAATCCGCGCACTTTTCCAGAAACAGCAGATGGGCGAGGCCGTAGTCGATCTCGTGGTTGCCGATGGTGGCCACGTCCGGCCCCACCAGATTCATGATGCCGATGGTGGAGGTGCCCTTGTACTCCGAATCAATGACGCTGCCGCGGAACATATCGCCCGCCACGGCGTAGATCACGTTCTTTTCCTCCCGCCGCACTTTATTAACATAGCCCGACAACAGCGACCCGCCGCCCACCAGCCGTTCGTCGATCTGTTCGGCCAGAAAATCGCCATGCATATCATTCGAGTGCAGAATCGTCAGCTTTTTCAGATTCTTCATGCGCCTCTCCTTTCTTCCGCAGCCGATCGCTTCTCCGCTCGTTCGTTCCTCCCGATTCCGACACAGCCCTCAGGGGGCTGACCGCAGTTTGAACAGGGGGTACGCCGGTTTCCGCACCGCACCCCCAGCGCCTATTCACTTGTAAGAGATGGGCGGCAGGCCCGCTTGACATCACCTTTGCGGTGCAGCCGCCCCAATGGTATTACTTATTATAATAACATGATATCGGGTATCGCCGCAAAATGCAAAAACAATTTGCATTTCTGACAGAAACATTTGTCCGCATAGCAAAGATTTTCAATTAAAACACGCACAGGGCGGTGAAGCAGGCGGCGTCCGGGCCGAGGGCCTCCATGAGATAGCTGCCGTCCCCGTTCCGGAAGCCCACCAGACGCAGCGTTTCGCCAAAGGTAGCCTCGTGGTTGTAATTGATGTAGAATTCCCGGGGCGTCCGCTCCTGTAAGTCACAGGGCAGGTAGTCCCAGATAATGTCGCCGTAGTTGGCGCTGTAAAGGTGGCCGTTGCCGTCCAGATCGGACCAGACCACTTGTCGGGTCCCCAGCTCCTCCACCCCCTCGTGGGGCAGCAGGAGCTTTTTCGGGTCCGGGCAGTCGATGACCCGGTCGCAGGTCTGTATGGGCTTGGCGGTAAAGGCGGAGGGCCGCATGATCTTCCGAGTGGCGGGGTTCACCAGGATCCAGTCGCTTTTCACCGACACCCGCAGCCCGCCGGTCTGGTCCTTCATCTCATAGACCCGCTGCATGTGGGCGCCCTTGACCCCGTTTTCATAGGTGGCGATGTCCAGCACATCCCCCGCCATGGGGATCCGGTGGATGCGCATGGCCATCCGTGAGAGCAGGAATACCTCCCCCATTTCAAACAGCACGTCATGGGTCAGGCCCCGGGCGTTGTAGTCATACCCCGCGTAGGCCGCCGCCTTGTTCAAAAGGCCGGAGACCCTTGCCCGCTGATACCGGTCGCAGTCGGCAAAGCACAGCTCCTCCTGCCGGAAGTAACCGTTTTTATATAATTCCTGCCGGAAATCCTTCATGTGTATTCCTCTTTCCGTTGTTTTATGAACTTAATTTACCACAAACCACGGTATTTCACAATGCCCGAGTTGGACAACGCCCCGCCCTGCGGTACAATGCCCGTATTGTGAATTTGCCGGAAACGATGCAAGGAAGAACATAGCAAGCAGGGCCGGACAGAAAAA